>OFBO01000068.1_pt1 | contig 10479 bp, 7 predicted proteins | sample 1520601 | NCBI WGS metagenome assembly OFBO01 (sample SAMEA3696449, study PRJEB22514) | metagenome | biome: water; feature: marine; material: hydrothermal vent | place: Pacific Ocean | collected 2014-08-15 | depth 1539 m | reverse complement strand
TACGACCTCTGGGTTATGAGCCCAGCGAGCTACCGAGCTGCTCCACCCCGCGTCGAGATGACTTCCATCATCTGCGCTTGAACAGCGCGTTAACACAAAGTGTATTCGCTCTGTCCTGGCGACTCATGTAACTATACATAGGGAAAGGCACCTACCCAAATCCGCTGGGCAGGTGCCTAATCCATCGCGATTACAAGCCGGAACTACTTCTCCGTCGACTGGTAGGACTCGACTGCCTTGTCGAGCTCATCCAGGGCGCGGCCGTATTCCTCGAAGGAGCCATCGCGCGCATCTTCAAGCCCCTTCAGGGCCTTGTTGATGTCATCGATGGCACCCGCCTCGTCGGAAGAAGACGGAGCGGAAGCCGGAGCCGAAGGCTTATCGTCCTTAGACTCCTTCTTGTTCTCCTCATCCTTGGCGCCGTCCTTGTCCTCGGAATCGCCGTCGACTTCCTCGATGTTCTGGGCAGACTTGGCGTCGATTCCCACCTGCTCGAGGGCATCGCCGATGGTCGGGGCATAGCCCACGCGGCCCTTATAGGACACGAGCACGCGCAACAGCTTCGGGAAGGCAGAAGCCTGGTCCTTGCGCTGCGAGTAAATCGGCTCAAGGTAGAGGATTTCGCCATCACCTACTGGCAGGGCCAGCAGGTTACCGTTGTGCAAGTCGTTAGTGCCTTCCCACAGGGTGCGGTCTCGGGCGACCTGGTCAGAAGACATCATCGCATCCTGCGCCTGCTTCGGGCCCTGAGTCTGCGTATTGGTCGGCAGCACCCGCACGGTGATATCGCCATAAGTTTCCGGATCGGAGGAGACAGCCATGTGTGCGGACAGGAACTCGCGGTTCAAGCCGCGATAAGAGGTCGTCAGCTGGAAGCTGGGCTTGCCGGTCTCCGGGTCAGCGGCCATCACGTAGTAAGGCGGCTGGTTGAGCTGGCGAGATTCCTCCGCAGTGGGGTCATTCGGCACGGACCAGAAGGCATCGTTATTGAAGAAGACATTCGGGTCATCCACGTGGTAGCGGGCCAACAGGTCACGCTGCACCTTGAACATATCCTCCGGATAGCGGAAGTGCTCGCGCAGCTCATCGGAGATCTCAGCCTCAGGCTTAACGACGTCCGGGAACACACCCTCCCAAGCCTTGAGCACCGGGTCATTCTTGTCGAACTCGTAGAGGTCCACAGTGCCGTCATAGGCATCGACGGTGGCCTTGACCGAGTTGCGGATATAGCCGACCTTGTCATTGACCAAGCGCTGGGTGGTGCCATCAGGGTTGAGGGTGTCCTGGGTGGCGTCGGAAAGCGAGGCACGCTGGGAATAAGGCAGGGACTCCAAGGTGGTATAGCCATCCACAATCCACTTCAGGCGGCCATCAACCACGGCCGGGTAGGTAGCGGAATCGGTGGTCAGCCACGGAGCAACCTTTTCCACGCGCTCGCGCGGATCACGGTCATACAGCAGCTTCGATTCGCTGCCGACGCGATCCGAAAGCAGGAAATTCAGCTCGCGGTACTTGGCGGCGTACATGGTGCGGTCAAAAATATTGCCAATGCCAACGCCGCCCTTGCCGTCATAGGTGTAGGTGGAGCTATCGGTGTCATACTCGACCGGGTTCTCGCCGGTCTTGCCGGTAATCGCATAATCCATGCCATCGGCCGCACCGGCAATGACTGGACCGTAGTAGATGCGCGGCTGGTCTACCTTAATGCCAAGGGACTTCTCTGCATCCTGGGTCTCTCCTTCGCCTTCGGCCTCGCCGGCCTGGGTCTGCAGGTCAGACACGGTAAAGATGGGGAAGCCACCGCGGGCAGAACCGGCATCGCGGGCTACCTCATCGACCTTATTGGCCTGCGCTGCCACAAAGCCATTGCCGTGGGTGTAGACGGTGTGGCGGTTGATCCAGTCAGACTGATTCTCCCGCAGCTCATTTGGATCTAGCTCGCGCGCAGCGACGACGAAGTCACGCTTCTTGCCGTCGATCTCGTAGCGGTCCATCGACAGCGTCTCTGGGAAGCCGTAGAAGTTCTTCAGCTGCTGCATCTGAGTAAAGGTAGGAGAAAGGATCTCCGGATCCAGCAAGCGAAGGTTATTGATGGTGGCGTTATCGGAGGCGACCTTGTCATCGGAGACTTCATCCCCGCCCCAGTTATCTTCATAGGTGACGTGGTCATCCGTAAGCCCATAGGCATAGCGGGTGGCCTCGATATTGCGGGCGATGGATTCTTCTTCCTTTGCCTGACGGTTTGGCTGCACGGAAAAGCGTTCCATCAGCAGCGGCCATGCCTGGCCGATAACCAGCGAGGACAGCAGCATCAATACCACGGCCAGGCCGGGGATACGCAGGTCCTTGATGACGATGGCCATAAACAAGGCCACGGCTACAAAGACGCCGATGATCATCAAGATGATTTTCGCCGGCAGGTAGGCATGAATATCGGTATAGGAACCACCGGTAAAGAGGTCGTGCTGGGTATTAAGCAGCTCATAACGCTCCAACCAGTAGCCGATGACCTGAATAACCATCCACAAGCCGGCGGTAATCGCCAGCTGCAGACGAGCTGGGTGAGAAATGGAGCCGCGAACTCCTGCGGCCTTATTGCCAATCCGGATGCCGCCCAGCACGTAGTGGCCGAAAAGCGCGATGAGGAAGGCCAGGATCAACAAGATGGACAGGGTGCTGACCACCATCTTCAGAACTGGCAACGTGAAGGCATAAAAACCCAGGTCGTGGTGGAACTGGGCGTCTTGTTCGCCGAATTCCTGGCCGTTGAGGAAGAGCAGCACCGTACGCCAATTAGCCTGGCCGATGAAACCGGCGATGACGCCCACGATGGCGGGGATGACCTTGAAGAAAACGCCCATGGACTTCTCAATGGACTTGCGGTACTGATACACCGGCGAGTTCAGGTCCCCAAGGTCGAGCGAATCCGGGCGCCCGCGCCAGGCAAAGTAGCCAGCGGCCCACACCACTGCAGCGGCCACAAGACCGAAGATGATAAAGAGGACTATCCGCGCCATAATCGCGGTGGTGAAGACGCTCCGGTAGTCAATCGCACCAAACCACCTCCAATCCGTGTACACGCCCACGAGCATGGGGCCGAAGAACAAGAGGACGGCAATGATGGCCGCAATGATTGTCGCGACCCGCGGGGGCCGCTTCAACGGGGCGGCTGGTGTGGATGACCCTAAGGACAACGCCAGCTCCAATCAACTAGTGCGAATTTAAAACCTGTAGACTTCTTCCAGCTTAAGGAAGCAATACACAGATAACGAATAAGGATGTTCATGAGTTCCCCCGAATTATCACAGCCAGCTTTAAACCGCGCGATGACCGAAGCCGTGGAATTCGTCCACGCCGAAGGCTGGGACGCCCGCCCCACCATCTTCGCGCTGGTTCCCACCCACTTGGTAGCCGATCAGCTTGCCGCGCTCGATGAAGAGGACGCGGCGCCGCTTACCCTCATCGTGCAGGATAATGTGCCCGAAAACATTGAGCCTGGTTCTGAGCAGCTGGCCGATTATGTCTCCCGCCTGGCCTGGCCGCGAGAGGTTGCCGGCGTCATCTTGGCCCAAGAGATTAAGTTCCGCGATACCTCCAGCGAGGACCCCTCCCCTCGCCCGGCGCGCCTTTATTCCGGTGCGCTGCGCGAGGAAGGCATCGAAACCACGTTGCTGCAGCTGCGCCCCACCGAGGAAGAGCTGGAAGCGGCCGGCCCGTTCGCGGAAGATGACATACAGCTGCGCGGCGGTCCCCAGGTAGCTCCGGGGGTTATTGCGGCCTTGCGCTATGGGCTGAACCAAGACCCGGATGAGCTAGATTAGACTGAAGTGACAATTCTCGCCTGCGACTAAGGAGCATTTTCCTACCGTGCGACGCACTACTCTCACTCGCCTGACCGCCACCCGCGCCACCGCAGCAGCGCTACTGCTGGGTGTAGGCGTGAGCACTGCCGCTTGTTCCTCGGACGATGCCGCGCCTGCCGACGCCCCCGTGGAGACCACCACCGCCGCCGCCGAGTCCACCACACCTGCGGCGGATACCGCTGAGGAAACCAGCACCGCCTCTAGCTCTTCTTCCACCGTTGCGTCCAGCGCTGAATCGAGCGCGGCGGAAAGCTCGGAGGCGTCTGAGGGGGCGTCGGCAAGCAAGGAGCCCGGCAACGAAAAATTGGAAAAGTCGGTGGCCAAGGCCTATGACATCTTTGCTCCGGTAGCGCCCAAGGAGCTCTTCGCGCACTTCGACCGCTGCGATTCCACGGGCGGGGACGATTCCTACAACTGCTCTGGGCCGGAGGTAGGCCAGTTCCAGTTCTTCCGCTCGCACTCCAAGGCCAAGCAAACCACGCAGGTGCTTACCGAGCTGCGCAGCTCGCAGGTCATTGAGGATGACGGCGACCGCGTCGTAGGCTGGTCCACCTTGGGAACCACCGCGGTCATCACCGTGGTGGACAATAAAGAAGGCATGGTTATGCAGCAGATGATCTCCTCCGACCAGGAAGACCCGGAAGAGAAGATCAAGGAGCTGGGCCTAGCTAAGTAAGCCGGCTACTGGCAGGTTTTAATCTCCTTGCCGTCCGCGAAGTCCTTCATCGTGGACACTGCCTCATCCAAGGTGGAAACTTCCGCGATGGGCATATCGCCGTGGTCGCTCGCGGCGGCCTCGGAGCAATTATCCTTCGGCGCGAGGAAGAGCTCCGCGCCCGCCTCGTGCGCCGCGGCGATTTTATGTTGGATGCCGCCAATGGGGCCTACTTTGCCATCTTCCTGAATTGTGCCCGTACCGGCCACGAACTTGCCGCCGGTGAGATCTTCCTCGTTGAGCTTATCGATGACCGCCAGGGTGAACATCATGCCGGCGGAGGGGCCGCCAATATCCTGCAGGTTGTATTTGACCTTTATATCGTCTTGCGGAACCGAGAGCATGGCGATGCCCAGCATTGCCTGCCCCTTTTGGTGGGGGTTCTCCCCTAGCTCGATTTCTTCTTCTTGCTCCTTGCCGCCCCGCTGGACGGTCAGCGTGACCTTATCGCCAGGGCTTTTCTGCTTGATGACGTCTTGGACCTCGCCCGGCTCCGAGACATCTTTGCCTTCTACCGCGGTAATGACATCGTCCTTTTTCAGCGTGCCCTGCGCCGCGCCCTCATCCATGACTTCCGCGATGGTGATCTTTACCGGCAGGTGCAGGTAATCCATTGCCGCGACGGTCGCGGCAGACTCGGACTGGGTAAAGGCCTGCTTATTGGACTCTTCTACCTCTTTATCGCTCATGTTCTGCGGAATGACGGTATCGATGGGCACGATGGTGTCATCGGTCATCATCCAGCGGCCCAGCGCCTGCGCGAGGGTCATATTGGTGCGCACGGAGACCGTGGTCATGTTGAGGTGGCCGTCGGTGTCATAGGTTTTCGGCGCCTGGACATCGACGACCTGAGTGCCGTCGACCTCACCCAACGTGTCCACCGTGGGGCCTGGGCCCTCAGCGGCATAAGGGACGGTCAAAGACACATCGGTGCCGGGGATGTGGTCAAGCGATACCAACGCACCGGTGAGGACGACGGGGATGGCGCCCCAGGCGATGGTGCGGACGCGACGGCTAGCAGGAGAATTCACGGATCAATACCCTACAACCTTTGCCGTAGTGTTCGCTGTCAGCGTAGCGGGGATCATGGAAAGTAGCCGGATGGTGCCGGTAGATTAGGACGCATGAGCAACGGATTCGGTTTTTCTTTCCCCAATAACGATGACGACGATAATGACGGACGTCGTGACCAGAACCCGTTCGGCGCATTCGGCGGCGCTAATGGTGGCGGCCTGGGTGACATGCTGAACCAGTTCGGTCAGATGCTGTCCGGCATGGGCTCTTCCATGAACTCGCCGGAAAACTCCGGCCCAGTCAATTACGACATGGCTAAGCGCATCGCCCTGCAGCAGATCTCGCAGTCCAAGGCGGTAAGCGCGGACGATACCAAGGCCGTAGAGGAATCCGTCCGCTTGGCGGAACTCTGGCTTGATGACGCCACCTATTTGCCCACCGCCTCTGGCACGGCCAAAGCCTGGGATTCCAAGCAGTGGTTGGAAGAGACCATGCCGGCGTGGCAACGCATGGTCACCCCGGTGGCAGAGCACATGAATGATGCTCAGCTGGACTCCATGCCAGAAGAGGCCCGCGAGATGATGGGCCCCATGACCAAGATGATGAACCAGATGTCTGGCATGAACTTTGGCATGCAGCTCGGCCACGCCTTGGGCGATTTGGCCTCCCAGGCGCTGACCGGCTCCGATTTCGGCCTGCCCATCGCCCCAGCCAATACCGTGGCACTGTTGCCACAGACCATCCAGAAGGTCGCCCGCGAGCTCAATGTTCCTGGCCAGGAGGTACTGGTTTATATTGCCGCCCGCGAGGCTGCCCGCCAGCGCCTGTTCAAGCACGTGCCCTGGCTGGTAGAGCGCATCGTCTCCTCCGTGGAGGAATATGCCATCGGCCTGGTTATTGATACCTCCCACCTGGAGGAAGTCACCCGCGAGCTCAACCTCGAGTCCGGCGATCCGCAGGCGATCCAGGACGCGATGAGCAAGTTGCAGGGCATGGACCTCTCCCCGCGCATTACGTCGAAGAACACTGCGGCCGCATCCCGCCTCGAGACCCTCTTGGCACTGGTGGAAGGCTGGGCCGAGCACGTGGTTACTGAGGCACTGGGCGAGCGCATCCCGTCGACTTCGAAGCTCACCCAGGCATGGGCACACCGCCGCAGCACCGGCGGTTCCGCCGAGAAGGCCTTTAGCAAGGTGGTCGGCATCGAACTCAATGCCCCTAAGGTTTCTGAGGCCGCTGAGCTATGGCGCCGCGCCACCGTCGCCGTAGGCGCGGAAAAGCGCGATAAGGCCTGGGATCACCCAGACTTCCTGCCCACTGCGGAGCACCTCGATAATCCGGCCGCCTTTATCGATTCCCTGCTGGACGAAGGCCCGGATGAAGGCTTTGAAGAAGAGTTTGCCAAGCTGGAGGAAATGCTCAAGAACGGCGAGGATTCCTCTGCCGCGCAGGGCGACGAGTCCAAGGAGTCCGAGAAGCCGGAAGGCAAGGACGAGAAGAAGGACAAGGGCAACGAGGACGAGGAGAACTAGCAGCCCCAGCGCTGATAGGCCTCAAGATAGCCCTTCGCCCGCTCGGCGTGGGGCGCCCTGTCCGCCCACTGCCAGAACTCCCGCCCGTGGCGCGGGATGAAGGTGTGGGTGAGCTCGTGAATAATCACTGAATCCAGCACATAGTCCGGCACGTGGTGCAGCCGGTCGCTCAGCCGAATATCCGCGGTGGAGGTAGTACAGCTACCCCACCGCGTATTTTGATTGCTCACCCACCGAATAGAGCCAATGGTCGCGCGGCCATCTAAATACGCCGCGTTGAGCCGCCGCGCACGTTCCTCGAGCTGGGCGTCCGTGCGGCGCCCGCTGCCCTGTTTCTTTTCCACCCGCGCCAACATATCCGCGACAGCTTCGCGCTCGTCGCGCGCGGACATCCACGCGGGGATGCGTACCTCGAGCACCCCGGATACCATGCGCGCCTGCACAGTTTTCTTCCGCTTGGCAGAGCGAATGACTTTGACCTCTGGGGGCTGCGGTGCGGTGGGCTGCGTGCTCGACATGACAGGTGATTGTACCTGTGGTGCAATGGAGACCACATACTTTGGGGGAAGGGGTTAAAGCGTGGGGATTTCTGCCACCCAAGTGGTCTTGGCGCCAGGCAGCGCAGTGTTTTGTCGCGAGGAAACGGTGATCCAATTTGGCATGGATGCCACCCGTGTTGGAGTGGCAGAAACGGGCAGCGCGCTCGCCGTCGCGACAGCTTTCAACACCGCTCGCGAACCAGTGTCCCCGGAGGACTTGTCTAAACGGCTACGAGCCGCAGGGATTGAGAAGGCGGCAGCGCTGAGCCTCATTGAAGACGCGCTGGACTACGGCATCCTCTGGCCACACAACGAGGCCGATGCCAAGGCAGACACCATTGTCCTCATGGGAGAATCCACCCTGGCACACAACCTTCGCGCACGCCTTGAGGAGGATGGCTTCCAGGTGCGCATCCCGCTGGAGGAAGACAATGCCTTTTCCTATATCCACGACCTCGACGGCATGTATCCGGTCCTCGCCGTGGACCAGCTGCACTGCCCGCTGGATTGCGCGAATGCACTCGCGGGCACAGGAACCACGTGGATTCCGGTATCTTTGCTAGACAATCGTGGCGTCATCGGACCGGTACGTATCCGCGGCCAAGGCCCATGCCCATTGTGCGCGCACTTGGCGCGCGTGGACATGGACCCACTCTGGAATATCATCAGCACCCAGCTCACCCGCGTGCGCCGCACGCCAGAAGCCGTGGTGCTCGATGCGGTTGCGACGCATACGCAGGTGATCATCCGGCGGCTGATGGGGCGGCCGCTGCCGCCAGGCGCGCCAACCGCCAAGCCGCGCCCCGGACAGCAATGGGAGGTCGATGTCTACGGACACCACCAGCAGCGCACCGTCATAGCGCATCCACGCTGCCCGGTGTGCTTCGGCGGCAAGACCAACCTGGCTAGCTACGAACCGAACGAATAACCTCTAGTACCTGGGCACCGTAGCGCTCCAGCTTGCTAGGGCCTACGCCGGAGATGGAGAGCATCTCTGCCTCATCGGAGGGCAATTCCTCCGAAATGGCCTGCAGCGTGGCATCGGAAAAGATGACATACGCCGGCACCTTTTCCTGGCGCGCTACCTGGGAGCGCCACGAGCGCAAGGCGGCAAAGACCTCTTCATCGCCGCCGCCCTCACAATCTTCATGGCGGCCAATGACCTTTTCCGCCGGTGTTCCCAGCGGACCAGAGCACACGCGGCAGCGTTTCGGGCGGCGCGAGCGAGACCCACCGCCGGAGGCATCTTCGGCCGCCGGGACGATGCCATCGAGGAAGCGGGTGCGCTCGCGCGAGGCACGCGAGCCGGTAGTCTTCGCCAACGCCCACGACAGCGCGAGGTGCTCACGAGCGCGGGTAATGCCGACGTAGAAAAGGCGGCGCTCCTCTTCTACCTGTTCATCGCCAGCCTTAATGGCGTGGTTGATGGGCATAAGCTTTTCCGTTAGCCCCACGAGGAATACCGCATCCCATTCCAAGCCCTTGGCGGCGTGCACGGTAGCCAGCGTCACGCCTTCCATGGCTGGGGCCTGCTTATCGGTAGAGCGCCGGCGCAACTCCCCCAGCACCCCGTTGAGATCGATGCCAGGAGTTGATTCCACAATCTTTTCAATGAGCCCTACCAGTGCATTGAGGGACTGCCAGCGCTCGCGGGCCTGGGCGCCCTGCGGCTCGGTGGAGCTCAAGCCCAGCTCGACAAACGCGGCCCGGGCAATCGCCACCGGGTCATCCGGCAGGTCCTCGCGGCGGGTCGCGGCGATGAGCACGCGGATAGCCTCCAGGATTTCCGGGCGGCGGAAAAAGCCCTCGCCACCGCGGACTTGGTAGACCACTCCGGCGTCGGCAAGCGCTTGCTCAAACTGCTCCGACTGGGCATTGATGCGGTAAAGGATGGCAATCTCGGAGGCCGGCACTCCCTGATCCAGCAGGGTAAGGACCTGGCCGGCCACCTCCTGGGCCTCGATCTCTTCGGACTCATAGGCCTTGAAGGTGGGCTCGGGACCGGGCTCGCGCATGCCCTGCAGTTCCAAGCGCGTGCCCGCCGCGCGGCCGGTGGCCTTGGCAATGACCCGGTTGGCCAAGTCAGTTACCTGCGGCGTAGAGCGGTAGTCGCGCTGCAGCTTGACCACGGTGCCATCCGGGTACGTGCGGGAGAAATTGAGCAGGTAGTCAGGGGAGGCGCCGTTGAAGGAATAGATGGTCTGGTTAGCATCGCCCACCACAGTAAGGTCATCGCGCTCGCCCAACCAAGCGTTGAGCACCCGCTGCTGCAGCGGGGTAACATCCTGGTACTCGTCGACGACAAAGGTGCGGTACTGCTCGCGGAAGGTTTCCGCAATCGCCGGCACATTCTCGATGGCACCTGCGATGTGCATGAGGAGGTCATCGAAGTCCAAGTGCATCATGTCCGGCGTGGCCTTGGACTGCTCGTAGCGGCGGAAGGCCTCTGCCACCTTGGCCGGATCGGCCGGTGCACTGCGGTCCGTATTGGCGATCACGGACTCATAATCTTCGGCACTGACCAGCGCGGACTTAGCCCACTCGATCTCCGCCAGGACGTCTCGAATCATGTCCTTGGAATTATCCAACCCCACCGAGCGCACCGCGCGGGCAACCAGTGGGAATTTATTATCCAGCAGCTGCCACGGAAGATCTCCTGCTACCTGCGGCCAGAAATACTTCAACTGGCGGCGCGCCGCCGCGTGGAAGGTCTGCGCCTGCACGCCGGCCACGCCCATGGTGCGCAGGCGATCGCGCATTTCTCCGGCCGCTCGCGCCGTGAAGGTCACCGCAAGCACACGCTGCGGGCTTACAAA
>OFBO01000067.1_pt1 | contig 10517 bp, 7 predicted proteins | sample 1520601 | NCBI WGS metagenome assembly OFBO01 (sample SAMEA3696449, study PRJEB22514) | metagenome | biome: water; feature: marine; material: hydrothermal vent | place: Pacific Ocean | collected 2014-08-15 | depth 1539 m | reverse complement strand
TTCGAGATGTCTTGGTGCGCATCCATGAGCGCGGCGGGCAGAGGTTGGATAATTTATCCGCCACCGCCCACGCCGCCCATGAACAGGTGCGCGCCATTGCTGATTTTGATGAGTCCTTCGGCAGCTCCTTTGCACGCGGCGGGGAGGCGGACAGCAAGTGAGTACGCTGACAAAATCCCTGTTGGGGGACTATTCCAACGCGATTTCCCAATTCCAGTTCGCATGCTTGGGAAGCTACTCGGGCCCCAGCATGCCGATGAACCTACTGGGAGAGCTAGTCGGTGCGGTGGATGGCATCGCGCCCGAAAACCTGGTGAAAAACACCGTTGCGGCCGTAGGCGGTAACCGCCCGAAGGGAGGCGGTGCTGGACTAGCGGGCTATTTGCAGCAAGATGATTCCGAGGTTGCTCAAGGCGCCATGCGCGAGCACCTGTGCGGCGTGCAGGAAGACTTCGACATTGACCGCCAGGATGCCGCCCATCTCACCAGTTCGGCGGAGCAGTGCTCGGGCGCTATTGCCGACGTCGTCGATGTTTCCGACACCGCCCTTACCGAGCTCATCTCTGCGGTCATCCCACTGCTGAATATCTTGTCCATGGTGGCTACCAAGCACCCGCTGGCCAGGTTTATCATCCCGATTCTTTCCACCATCGGCGGGCGCGTTATCGAAGAGACGAATCACAATATCGCTAGCACCTGCCGTGACCGCGATGATGCGATTGAGTCCTGCTATAACGAGTTTGAATCGCGCTGCGAATGCGTCTGTGAGCGCCCAATGCCGGAAGAATGCCCGACGCCAGCTAAACCTACAGATGACGCCTGCCCCGCACCGGTAGAACAATGCCCGGAGACTCCTACTCCCACTAAGCCGATGCCGAAGGAAGAGTGCCCGCCCCCGCCCTCGCAGCCCACCGAGCCGGCCCAGGTGGAGTGCCCACCAGAGCCCAAGCCCATGCCGGAGCCTGACTCAAAGCGAGAATCGAGCCAGACGACTTCCGCGCCGCCACAGCCGACGCCTCCTTCGCCACCACCTGTTCCGCCAAAGGAATGCCCCGAGCCCGAGCCGGAGCAATCATCCAAGACGGAAGTGCACACGGAGACCACTGCAGAACACGGCGCGGGCTGCCACTGCAATCAGTGCACCGAGCAACCATTTACCGAGCGTCCATCACAGTCCCAGCGCGACGTAGAGATCACCAGGCCGGCGCAGGCGGAGATCATTCCGCCGCAGGAGCCGCCAGAACAGCCACAGCAAGTAGAAGAACTGTGCCCGGAACCTGAATCTCAGCCAGAGCCGAAACCTAAACCAGACATGGATACGGAACCCGCTTCTGGATCGGGCGCAGGCGAGGAAACGCTCTGCCCGGAAAACACCGCGGAAAGTACCGAAGAATGTGTGGAAACGACCCAAACCAGCTCAGAAGGCTGTGAAATTGAATCCTCCTGCAGCGGCAGCCTCGGCCTGGTAGGGGCCGGAATCGCTTTAGTAGGCGTGGGCCTCATTGTGGAAGGCGCCGCGCAGTGCCTGGAGCACATGTCCGAGGCGGATTGTCCGGTGCAAGAGCCCGAACCGGACCCCGTCCCTGAACCTGAGCCAGAACCAGAACCTGATCCCTGCCCGGAACCTGAGCCCGAACCCGAGCCGGAGCCGGAGCCATGCCCCGAACCCGAGCCAGCTAGTGATGATGGCGTTATGGCGCCGCCTCCTGAGCTGTCTCAGGTAGAGGAGCCAACGCCGCCACCAGAAAAGGTGGCACACCTCCAGGCGGCCGGTCCAGCAGAGGCACCGTCACCAGCCCCAGCTCCGGCTCCTGAACCAGCACCGGCACCGGAACCGGCCCCGGCACCGCAGCCGGCTCCAGAAGAAGCACCGGCACCAGCGCCGCAGCAGGAGGCGGCACCCGCGCCAGAAGAACCAACCATTAAGGCACGAAAGGCAGGTCAGTGGTAATGAATAACGACTTCGCAGAATTTGCGCAGGGCTTTCGGGAAAGGACCGCTAAACGCCTGCTGGAATTTGAAAAAGCGCTGGCGAAAGCGCAAGACGAGCTAGAAAAGTCCGCGGATAAAGCCATGCAGGAGGCGCGAAGGGAGAAGGGGCAGGTGGGGCGTCGGCAAGCGGCGGCGATGCCAAGGCCCCGATATGGCGCTGCCCCGGCGCGCTCAAGGAACGCGTCGGGGCAGGTGCAATCTGTGCTGCGGCGGGGCTAATACCTTAGGCGTCGCGGGTGACGCCGGCGCGCTCGGCCAAGTCCTCGCCTACGAGGCTTTCGACCTTCTTGGCGCTCGCCTCTGGATCCGCAAAGGCGTCATAGGTGGAATCGCCATTGAGGGTGGCCAGCAGGAAGCCGGTGAGCAAGCCGCGGGCGATTTCGGTAGGGCCGGACTGGAAGGCGGCGGTGCCGATGGCCAGCTTGCGCAGGCGATCTTCGGTAAAGCCGGCGTGGCTGCCCTTGTCGATGGCGCGGAAGCAGACTGGGCCATTCCAGTTATGGGCCAGCTTGGCGGGGTTGCCGGCATTGAAAATGTCTTCCTGGCCGGCGCCAATGACCAAGCCCGGGGTAGTAATGCGGCGGGCTGCCTGCACCGCAGACGGCGCGGTGATGGAAGGGTAAATCGCGGCGACGGCGGCGACCTTCTGGTTATCCAAGGCGCCAAGCACGGCCGTGCCACCACCCATGCCGTGGCCAATCATGCCGAGCTTGCCCGGGGAGACCGTAATATTGCCAGCGCCAAGCTTTACCCCAGCGGCAATCTGCAGCGCGGATTCCATATCCGCGGCCAGGTTGCGGTGGTTAGGGAAGGGGCCGGTCTCGGAATCGGGGGCTACCACGACGATGCCCCAGCTAGCCAGGTGGCGCAGGGTGGCGTGGTAATCCTTAATCTTGTGCATCCAGTCATGGCCAAAGGCCACGGCGGGCAGGCTTTGGCCCTCCGCAGGGGTATAAACCTTGCCGGTGACTCCGGCATAGTCAAGGTCGCCAACCAAAACTCGGTTGCGACCGCGCTTCGACAACGTTGCTAGATGTTTATTCAAATTCGCAGACACGCATTCAAGGATAGATGAAGATCACCCGCTAGGCGGGAAAGGGTGCGGGTTTATCTGAGAAATGTCTGCGTAGTATCCAGCCGAGCCGCGGGTGTGGTGGAAAGGCTTTCCTAAGCCCCTCCTAACTTGCGCCCCTGTGGGTAGGGGAGTGCAATGTGTGGGCAACTACATACTCTATTTTTCTGGGAAGGCGGGCTGCGGTACATGACTACCGGCGTCGTTGATGTGGAAGAACTTTCTACTCGTTATGGGATGGAGGTAAAGACCGAGGTTATTGACCGCGTGGCACATGCCTCCGATGCCTCGCACTACCTGTACACCCCTAAGGCAGTCATTGAGGCCCGCTCGGCCGAGCACGTGGCCGCCATCTTCCGCGCGGGCCGGCAGCAGAATGTTCCGGTCACCCTGCGCTCCGGTGGTACCTCCCTTGCCGGCCAGGCTTCCGGCGATGGCTACCTGGTGGACGTGCGCAAGCACTTCCGCGGCATTGAGGTGCTGGATGAGGGCAAGCGCGTGCGCGTCCAGCCCGGCGCGACGGTGCGCCAGGTCAACGCCCGCCTGGGCCTGCGCAATCGCAAGCTTGGCCCGGATCCGGCTAGTGAATCTGCCTGCACCATCGGTGGCGTGGTGGCCAATAACTCCTCCGGTATGGCCTGCGGTACCGAGCTCAATACGTATAACACTCTGGAATCGCTAACCTTCGTGCTGCCTACCGGCACCGTGATCAATACCGCCGATGCGGATGCAGACCGGCAGTTCCAAGAGCAGGAACCGGAGCTGGTGGAAACACTTACCCGCCTGCAGCGCCGTGTGCGCGATAACCAGGAGTCCGTGGATATTATCCGCCGCCACTTCCAGCTGAAAAACACGATGGGCTATGGACTCAATTCCTTCCTAGATTTTGATAGCCCGGTCAAGCTCTTTGAGCACCTGCTCATCGGCTCGGAGGGAACCCTGGCCTTCATTGCAGAAGCGGTATTCCGCACGGTGCCGATTTCCAAGCTGACCACCACTACGGTGGCTGTATTTGATGACCTCACCGCCGCCACCAAGTCCCTGCCGGCCCTGCTAGATACCGGGGCGGCCACCCTGGAGTTGATGGACTCTGCCTCGATCCGCGTAGGCCAAGGCTTTGATAAGGTTCCGCAGGCCATCACCGGTTTCGATGCGGACAAGCAGGCCGCACTGCTCATTGAGTACCACGCTGACGCGGAAGAAGAACTGCGGGAGAAGGAGGGCAAGGGCTCGCAGCTTCTGCGCGAGCTGCCGCTGCAATCGCCAGCCGCCTTCTCGGCCGATGCCGCTTCGCGCAATACCGCATGGAGCTTCCGCAAGGGCCTGTACGCCCAGGTTGCTGAGGCGCGCCCGTCCGGTACAACCGCGCTTTTGGAAGATATCGTCGTGCCCGTGGGGGATTTGGCTGATACCTGCTCTTCCCTGCAGGAACTCTTTGCCCGCTATGGCTATGACGACGCCGTTATCTTCGGCCACGCAAAGGACGGCAATATCCACTTCCTGCTCACGGACCGCTTTGAAGGCGATGATGCCATCGGCCGCTATAACGACTTCAACGAGGGCATGGTGGACTTGGTTCTCTCGGCCGAGGGCAACCTCAAGGCCGAGCACGGCACCGGCCGCGCCATGGCGCCGTATGTGCGCCGCCAGTATGGCGACGAACTCTACGCGGTCATGCAAGAACTCAAGCGGGCCTGCGATCCCACCAACACCATGAACCCGGGCGTCATCTTGGACGATGACCCCGATGCGCACATCAAGAACATCAAGCTCAACCCCACCGTGGAAGAGGAAGTGGACCGCTGCGTGGAGTGCGGCTACTGCGAGCCGGTCTGCCCGTCGCGCGATCTCACGCTGACCCCACGCCAACGCATTGTGGTGCGCCGCGCCCGCAAGCGCGCGGAAGAAGTCGGCGATAGCCAGCTCGTAGCCGAGCTGGATGAGGCCTATGAATACATGGGCATCGAGACCTGCGCGGTGGATTCCATGTGCCGCACCGCCTGCCCGGTAGGTATCGATACCGGCAAGTTCATCAAGCGCCTGCGCCGCGAGGAGGCCCAGCCGGCGCAGCAGAAGCTGTGGGGCACTGCCGCCAAGAACTGGCAGGTGGTTAGCCAAGGCGCCGGGCTGGCGCTCACCGGCGCGCACCTACTGCCGACCGAGCTGGTCAAAAAGGTCACCGACGTGGGCCGCAGCCTCATCGGCACCGATAACCTGCCGCAGTACCAGCCGGAGCTGGGCAAGGGCGGCAAGTCCCGCGGCCGCTTGGCCGGGCGCGTGGGTGACCGCTACGCGCAGACCACCGGAATTTACCTGCCAGCCTGCGTGAACACCATGTTTGGCCCGCAGGGCGGTGGCAAAGGCACTACCGATTCCTTCGTGACTCTCTTGGAGCGCGCCGGGGTAGCGCTGGAGGTTCCGGAGGGCATCGACAAGCTCTGCTGTGGCACCCCATGGGCGTCCAAGGGCATGCAGGCCGGCCACGATGCGATGGAGCAGCGCGTGCGCGATATCGTCATGGAGGCCACCGATGGTGCGCGCCTGCCGGTCATCGTGGACGCCAGCAGCTGTACCGCCGGATTTAAGGACATGCTGGAGTCGGTAGGCATTACCGTCATCGACGCCATTAGCTTTACGGCCGATACCCTCCTGCCGCAGCTTGCGGTCAAGAACCCCGCGGCCTCCGTGACCGTGCACCCCACCTGCTCTGCCTTCCAGCTGGGCATGATGGAAGACGTGGAGAAGGTAGCCCGCGCCGCAGCGGCCGAGGTACACATTCCCACTGACTGGAATTGCTGTGGCTATGCCGGCGATCGCGGCATGCTCCACCCGGAGCTAACCGACGCCGCAACGCGCGCCGAAGCAGCGCAAGTCAAGGAAATCGGGGCGCAGTATCACGCCTCGACCAACCGCACCTGCGAGCTCGGCTTGACCCGTGCTACCGGCGAGGATTATCACCACATTCTGGAACTTTTGGAGCAGGCGACGCGCTAGTTTTCCCAGCGCACTAGCGGGCGGGGCGCTATGCCCCCGCTTGCCGACGCCCCGCCCGCCTAGAGGTTTCTTCCCCGTGCTGTAAAATCAGCAACCATGTGTGGAATTGTTGGATATATTGGTCACGCTGGTGGTGACCGTGATTACTTCGCCCTCGACGTAGTCTTGGAAGGGCTGCGCCGTTTGGAATACCGCGGCTATGACTCCGCTGGCGTAGCAATGTACGCCGATGGGGACATTAGCTGGCGCAAGAAGGCCGGTAAGGTCGCTGCGCTGGATGCTGAGATTGAGGCCCGCCCGTTGCCAGACTCCGTGCTGGGCATTGGCCATACCCGCTGGGCTACCCATGGTGGCCCTACCGACCTGAATGCGCACCCGCACGTGGTCGATGGCGGCAAGCTGGCCGTGGTGCACAACGGCATCATTGAGAACTTTGCCGAGCTCAAGTCCGAGCTTTTGAACAAGGGCTACAACTTCGTTTCCGAGACCGACACTGAGGTTGCCGCTACGTTGCTGGGCGATGTCTTCCACAACGAGGCCGCTGGTGACCTCACCAAGGCAATGCAGCTGACCTGCTCCCGCCTCGAGGGCGCATTCACCCTGCTGGCCATCCACGCCGAGCAGGCCGATCGCATCGTTGCCGCTCGCCGCGACTCGCCGCTGGTTATCGGCCTGGGCGAGGGCGAGAACTTCCTCGGCTCCGACGTATCTGGCTTCATCGATTACACCAAGTCCGCCGTGGAGATGGACAACGACCAGGTCGTGACCATCACCGCCGACGAGGTAGAAATCACCGATTATGCGGGCAACCCTGCACAGGGCAAGCCTTTTGAAATCAAGTGGGATGCCGCCGCTGCCGAAAAGGGTGGCTTCGATTCCTTCATGGAAAAGGAAATCCACGACCAGCCCGCCGCTGTGCGCGATACCCTGCTCGGCCGCTTCGATGAACAGGGCCAGCTGGCTCTCGATGATCTGCGCATCGATGAGACCGTGTTGAAGTCCATCGACAAGATCATCGTCATCGCTTGCGGTACCGCCGCCTACGCCGGCCACGTGGCACGCTATGCCATCGAGCACTGGTGCCGCATTCCTACCGAGGTCGAGCTCGCCCACGAGTTCCGCTACCGCGATCCGATCGTGAACGAAAAGACCTTGGTTGTCGCCCTGTCTCAGTCCGGTGAGACCATGGATACCCTGATGGCCGTGCGTCACGCCCGCCAGCAGGGCGCCAAGGTTATTGCCATCTGTAATACCCAGGGCTCGTCCATCCCGCGCGAATCCGATGCCGCGCTCTACACCCACGCCGGTCCGGAAATCGCCGTAGCCTCCACCAAGGCCTTCCTGGCGCAGATTACCGCCACCTACCTGCTTGGCCTCTACCTGGCCCAGCTGCGCGGCAACATGTTCGCCGATGAAATCCAGAGCGTTCTCGCTGAGCTGCGCCACATGCCGGACAAGGTCCAAAACGTCATCGATGAAGAGGACCAGGTGGCCAACCTGGCCAACTCCATGAAGGATGCGGAATCCGTGCTCTTCCTGGGCCGCCACGTCGGCTTCCCTGTAGCTCTTGAAGGCGCGCTCAAGCTCAAGGAGATCGCCTACCTGCACGCCGAGGGCTTTGCCGCCGGCGAGCTCAAGCACGGCCCGATTGCACTGATTGAGGAAGGCCAGCCGGTCTTCGTTATCGTGCCGTCCCCGCGCGGCCGCGACTCCCTGCACTCCAAGGTCGTTTCCAATATTCAGGAGATCCGCGCCCGCGGTGCCATCACCATCGTGATTGCGGAAGAAGGCGATACCGCCGTGGAGGATTACGCTAACCACGTCATCCGCATCCCGAAGGCGCCGACCCTCATGCAGCCGCTGCTGGCCACCGTGCCGCTGCAGATCTTTGCCGCCCATGTAGCAAAGTCCAAGGGTTACGACGTGGACCAGCCGCGTAACCTGGCCAAGTCCGTGACCGTGGAGTAATCCACGCCGAACGGTACTAGTTAAGCCCCCTTACTTGCCGCGTTTCTTGCGTGGGAGGTAAGGGGGCTTTTGCATTTCATTGAAGCTTGGCGAATACCTAGGCCGCGCCGGATGGCCGCCCTCGGACCGCGACGCTGCGGCTGGCGAGGGAGCGGACCAGGGTCAGACCGAGGAGAGCGCCCTTGCCTTGATCTGGTCGAACTCCTGCTGGGTAATCGCTCCCGAGTCGAGAAGGGCCTTCGCCGAGGCGATCTCATCGGTCGGGCTCGATCCGGCGGAGCCGCCGGCGACGGACTTGATGTACTCATCCTGCCGCTGCTGGAGCTCCTGGCGCGCCTCGACCGCGCGGTCGGTCATCCCCCGACCTCGAACAAGCAGGTACGCGAGCATTCCGATGAACGGCAGCGCGAGGATGAACACCACCCACAGCGCCTTTGCGAAGCCGCCGAGGTCCTTGCTGCGGAAGAGATCTCCGAAGATCCACCACAGGGACATGAACCATGCGAAGAAGATGAAGAACTCGAACATGGCGAGTAGGAATGAGCCGTTGTCGTCGAACATTTGCTGACTGCCTCCTGACTGGATGGACGCTGGCCGAGCGGTCCACGCGGACCCCAGCGCACGACGGTTAGGAACAAGGACGTGCCCGGGCCGTCGCCGAACCATGTTAGCAGCTTTTCCTCACCAAGCGTGGTAGCCGGGTTGCGACGCGCTGACCGGGTTGGGCTGGTGAAGACGGGCCTGGGACTCCACGATTCGTAGCGACCAAGCAACGGATCGAGAGGAGTCCCAGGTGAGTGTTGAGGCTACCGTCCTGCCCGCTGCGATGCTCGGCATCTCGGGGTTGGTGGTGCTTGCCGTCGGTGAGTACGGCGGTGAGCTGGAGCTGTTGGTGGAGACCTCCGAGTCGGTGACCGGGTGCCCGCGGTGCGGGGTGGTCGCGGTGGCCCACGGCCGGCGTGAGCATCTGGTGCGTGACATCCCCTCGGCGGGGCGGCCGGTGCTGCTGGTGTGGCGCAAGCGGCTGTGGCGGTGCGCCGAACCGGCGTGCCCGCAACGTACCCGGTCAGTACACCTAATAAAGCGACGTCAGTACGTTCGCTAATGCTCGAGCTGATCTTTCATCGCTCGTACCTCTTGGCTGCCAGCGTGGTCACTTATTCGCAACCGCCCACCGTGCGTTCTCTACACCCCTCACCGTTGCACTCATGTGAGACATTTGAACGCGCTGTGGCCTTATCCGTCCCCGCGGATTGCTCCTCGCCTGTCATTCCTGAAGGGTGATGCTCCTATGTTGTGTCAAGCTGATTTGAGAAGTTCTTCATAAGCCAACCTCAACTCCGGCAAAGGGCGCTTGCCGGTTTCGATATCACTGATTCTCGCCGGGGCACACCCGAGTTTTTCAGCAACCTGGGCTTGCGATAACTGCCTCTCGATCCGTCGAGCTTTGAGTTCATCAACCTCTACCTGGCCCGTTGGAAGAACGGCCTGACCCAAGCACAACACCCGGTAGACCTCCCTGACAATGGCGCGTTTCAGACACCGTAAGATCTCCTTTTTCGACAATCCTTCCTTGGTGCGTTTGGCTACGTAGTCCCTGGTGCGTTGGTCATGATGCATCCGCACCAACGCGATCCGATGCAACGCAGAATTCGCCCGACGATCACCACCCCGGTTGAGACGGTGCCGATGAGTCCGTCCAGAACTAGCCGGAATCGGTGCGGCCCCGCACAGATGAGCTAATGCTGCCTCGGAGTGAATCCGGCCTGGATTATCCCCCACACTGACAATCAGATCAGCAGCCACCACGGAACCACACCCAAATATCGAGGTCACATGCGGATTGATCATCTCAACCAGGATACTGATGTGTTTTTCCAGCTGCGTACCCTGTTTCTGTAAATCACGATAGGTGGTGGCTAATGTCTTCAACGCGAGGAGCACCCCATTTCTGGGGTCGGCCAGGTCAGCTGATGGTCGGCACCGGGACAAGGCCTCCACCATGACCAATGTGGACATCGCACTATAGCGGCGTCGAATCTCATCGGGTGCTGTGACCAGCAACGATTTGATCGTTGTCATCAGTTTCGCTGCTGTCATCACGAGCTGACGGCGGGTGATCTGCAACCCACGGAGGGATTCCACTGGCCCGGAAGTGTCTTTCGGGATGCTTAAGGCTTCCCCGGTGAGCACCTGGCGGGCGGCAGCGACAGCATCAACGGGGTCTGATTTGCCGTCCCGGCGTCGAACGGCCCGGGTAGGGCGTAAGACTTCTACGACTGAGTATTTCTGGGTGCGAAGGTGGCGTGTCAGGCCTGCTCCATAGGAGCTGGTTCCTTCCACACCGACGGTGGTGACACCGTAGGTTGCCATGAACTCTGAAATCGCCACGTAGCCAGGGTTGGTGGCGGGGAAGGTGTCGGTGGCGATGTGCCGGCCGGTGTCCGAAATAACGGCAACAGTGTGGGTATCGGTGTGGGTGTCGATTCCG
>OFBO01000062.1_pt1 | contig 11232 bp, 10 predicted proteins | sample 1520601 | NCBI WGS metagenome assembly OFBO01 (sample SAMEA3696449, study PRJEB22514) | metagenome | biome: water; feature: marine; material: hydrothermal vent | place: Pacific Ocean | collected 2014-08-15 | depth 1539 m | reverse complement strand
TCGGCGGACAGGAGGTGCTGTAGGAGTTCCATGTCCGCCCATCGTAGGTGGCGGGCCGGATGCCCGCCACGATCCTTCTGCTAGTTCACGCAGCGCGGGCCGTCGCCACCAGCGTCGATCTCCGGGGAAACCTTGGCGGAACCGAAGTCATTGCCTGGGGTGCCTACCGGCTGGCTGGAGGTGTCTTCCTCCGGCTGCTCGTCGCTGGCTTCCTCATCGGAAGGCCCCTGGTAATCATCGGTAGCAACCACGATGAGGGTGTCACCATCGAGCTGCGGATTCTCTGCCACTGGCAGCCCACCCAGCTTCTTGGCCAGGGCCTTAGCTTCCTTGCTCGATGGATCGGCGGCGACGACCTGCGACTCGCTGTAGATGCCCGGCTGCGCATTGGCGGAGCGCTCTACCGTGTAGCCCTTGCCCTCCAGCCAGGAGCCGATGCCGGCGGCCAAGCCATCAATATTGCCAGCGTTGAGGACGTGAATATTGATATTCGGATCGACGTCCTTGTCCGCCTTTTCTTGCTTGTCCTTATCTTCGGCCTTGGACTCATCGGTGGCTTCATCATGGGTCTTGGCTAGGTCATCCATGAAGCGGTGGACCTCGGCGGCATCGATGGTGACGATGGATTCGCCATAATCGCCCTGGCCGTCGATGGAGGTTACCGGGATAGTGGTGAAGGTGACATTGCCGCCGGCAAGGCCGGCCAGCTGGGTGACAAAGCCCATGATGTCCCAGCCCTCATCGATGACCACGGAGCGCTCTACCGCCTTGGCAATCTTGGACAGCTTGGAAGGATTAGCCAGGGTGTCATTGTCCAGGATCTTATTGACCAGGGACGCCATGTAGGCCTGCTGGCGCACGATGCGGTCGAGGTCGCCGCGCGGGAGGTTATAGCGCTGGCGCACGAAAGCCAGGGCCTTGGCGCCGTCGAGGGTCTGCTTGCCCTTGCTGAACTTAGCGCCAGACATGTCATCATCAACGTCATCGTTGAGGCAGACATCTACGCCATCGACGGCATCAGTCAGCAGGGTAAAGCCCAACAGGCCTACCTCGGCGTAGTGATCAATAGACACACCGGTCAGGGTGCGCACCATGGCCAGCAATCCTTCGCGGCCGGCTTCGACGCCCTGCTTTTCGATGTCCTTATCCGAGTGCGGCTTCTTTTTGCCCTTGGCCTCGGCCTCGGCATTCTCCTGCTCCAGCTCTTCCACCTTGGCGTTCTTGTGGGAGGCGAAGACGGCATTCATCTTCATATTGCCGTAGTCCGGATCCTTGACATAGGTATCGCGCGGAATGGATACGGCGGTAGCGCGGGAACCGTCCTCCGGAACGCGGATGAGCATCATGGTGTCGGTATTTTCCTCACCATCGGCCACACCGGCGTGCAAGTCCGCCAATTCCTTCTCAGAGAGGGGATCGCCTTTGGCGTCGGTACGCGAATCCTTGCCCACCAGCAAGATATCCACTGCGCCATCGAGCGAGTCACCGGACAAGCCTTCGCCGTCCAGGGACAAGTCCGTGGCCGAAGACATGCCATTATCCAGCCGACCCACGGTGGCATAACCCACGCCGGATACCACCAGTATTAAGGCGGACACGAGGGCCACGATCGTCTTAATGGCCGTGGAACCTTTTTGCTTTACCGCACTAGCGGCAGAGGGCGCCGGCTGGATGGTGCGCGCCCGGCGAGTGTTCTCAGAAGTCACAAGTGGAGGCTTTCTAGATTGGTGGGGATCTGGAGACAGTTTAGGGCAGAACGGGCAAAAATTAGTGATCCGCGTCCGATTTCGCGTGTTCGGGCAGTGTCCCTGCCCAGTGCGAGGAGCGCCTGTGACTAAGCTCGGGGCCATTGTGACTACACCAAATCAATCCCCGCTGGCCGTGATCACCGTGACCTATAGTCCCGGTGAATACCTCGGTAGTTTTTTGGACTCCCTGCCGGGCGCCTGCGCCCGCGGCACCAAGGTCGTGCTTGCGGATAATGGCTCCATCGACGGCGTGCCCGAGGCCGTGGCCCGCGAACGCGCCGGGGTGGACTTTCTCGATACCGGCGGGAATATCGGCTACGGCGCTGGCATGAATGCGGGTGCCCGCTTCGCCCGCGAGCACGGTGGCGTGGATGAGGAATTCTTCCTTATCTCTAATCCCGATGTCACCTTTACCCCGGGATCTATTGACCAGCTCATCGAGTGCGCTCGCCAGTGGCCGGATGCTGCGGCCGTGGGCCCGCGCATCGTGGAACCGGATGGCAGCAATTATCCCTCGGCCCGCGCCGTGCCCACCGTGGCTACCGGCATTGGGCACGCGCTCTTTTCTTCGATCTGGCCGTCCAATCCATGGTCGCGCGCCTACCGCGATGAAGCCGATATGACCGCCCAGCGCCCGGCCGGATGGTTATCCGGCTCCTGCCTTCTTGTGCGTTGGGAGGCCTTCGACGCCATCGGCGGGTTTGATGAGCGCTATTTCATGTACCTCGAAGACGTGGACCTAGGAGATCGCTTCACGCGCGCCGGCTACCAAAACATCTTCTGCCCGGAGGCCGTCATCAGCCACGCCAAGGGGCATTCCACCCAAGCGCACGCTGGGGCGATGCTGCGCGCCCACCACAACTCCGCCTATCGCTTCCAAGCAGACCGCCACCCCGCATGGTGGCAGGCCCCGCTGCGTGGCGCGTTGTGGCTGGGACTGCGAGTCCGCGGGCTGATTGCCTCAGCCTCGGCACGTTCTTAACGTCCAGTGCGCGTGCCGTTGACCTGGATTGCGCTCCCTACGCTCTACACTGTCCCTCAGAAAATCACAGAATAAAACTGTCCGCATACATAAGGAAGACTATGACTGAAGCAGCCACCACCCACGGTGCCAGCACGGATGCAGTGATTCTCGTCGGCGGCCGCGGCACCCGCCTGCGCCCTCTAACCATCGGTACGCCGAAGCCGATGCTGCCGACGGCAAACTACCCGTTCCTGCAGCACCTGCTCGCCCGCATCAAGGCCGCCGGAATTGAGCACGTCGTCATGTCTACCTCCTATAAGGCCGAGGTCTTTGAGGAGTACTTCGGTGATGGCTCCGATCTGGGCCTGGAGATCGAGTACGTGGTGGAAGAGACTGCGCTCGGCACCGGCGGCGGCATCCGCAACGTCTACGACAAGCTGCGCAATGACACGGTCATGGTCTTCAACGGCGACGTGCTCTCCGGCATGGATCTGGAAGGCATCCTCACCACACACCATGACAAGGACGCCGATGTCACCATGCACCTGCTCAACGTGGCTGACCCGCGTGCGTTTGGTTGCGTGCCCACCGACTCCAACGGCCGAGTAACCGCGTTCCTAGAAAAGACCGAGGATCCGCCAACCAACCAGATCAACGCCGGTTGCTATGTATTCAAGCGTTCCGTCATCGAGTCCATCCCGGCCAACCGCGTTGTTTCCGTAGAACGCGAAACCTTCCCAGGGCTCCTAGCAGAAGGCCGCCTGGTCGTCGGCCACGTAGACAACTCCTACTGGCGCGATATGGGCCGCCCGGATGACTTCACCCGTGGTTCCTCCGACTTGGTACGCGGCATCGCGCCGTCCCCGCTGATTGAAGGCAAGACTGGTGAATCCCTGGTGGATCCCTCTGCCGGCATCGCCGGTGGCGTGCTGCTGCTGTCCGGTACCGCCGTGGGCCGTGGCTCCGAGGTAGGCGCAGGTTCCCGCCTGGAGGGCACCGTTGTCTTCGACGGCGTGCGCATTGAGCCAGGCGCCATCATCCACAACTCGATCATTGCCTCCGGTGCCCACATTGGCGCCAACGCGGTCATTGAGAACTGCGTCATTGGTGAAGGCGCCCACATCGGTGCACGCTGCGAGCTTCTCGACGGCATGCGTGTCTTCCCTGGCGTTTCCATCCCCGATGCCGGCGTGCGTTTTAGCTCCGATGCTTAACGCTTCCGCCGTGGCCAAGGCACTGCACTAGGCCCAGATGGGATAGGCCGAACTGAGGAAAATAGAGCCTCGGTTCGGCCTTTCTTTTATGGGGCCAGTCGCTGCGCCTAGGCGAACCGGCCGACATGGTGCGGAATCTTCATAGATGTGAAGCGCATGGATCCCTTCTTTGCGGGGTTGTGCGCGCGACACGCCGGGATTTCCTGAAAATTGTTGACAGAAAAACGGGGCACCACTACATGTAGTACCCCCTACCTATACCCCCACAGGGGATCAGTTGTTACGGATGTGACGGATGGGGATCGTGTGCTGCGTTTTTGCCGGAAAGCGCGAAGAAGCCGCCAATTCGGGTTGACGATATTTAGTGATCCGGTGTGAAATTACATCAGTGAAAGAAACAGCGGCCGGCGCCGTTACTTCCACACCATCCCGGCGGGGTTACCCAAGGGGAATGTGGTGTACAGTCGGTCGCACTGATGAGAATTACCCAACCTCGGAGAAAGGAAAAGGCGTGGACAAAATGGCTAATAACAACGCCATTCTCCGTGGCGGTGCTGCTGCAGAGATGTCGCTCGATGAACTCTTCGGTGCCGTCGAGCAGGAGTGGCAGGACCAGGCGCTGTGTGCGCAGACCGACCCTGAAGCATTCTTCCCTGAAAAGGGAGGCTCTACCCGTGAGGCCAAGCGCATTTGCCAGGCCTGCGCGGTGCGCGATGAATGCTTGGAGTACGCGCTGGAGCACGATGAGCGCTTCGGTATTTGGGGCGGGCTATCTGACCGTGAGCGCCGCCGCCTCAAGCGCGAGATTGGATAATTAAGGTGTCCAGTAAGGCCCCTGGCTAGCACGCAATGTGCGGCCAGGGGCTTTTCTGCTGCGCCGCGAAATTTACCGGGGCTACCAGCTATAGCGCGGGTCCACTTCTTCGGGGTCCAAGTTGAGGTAGTTGGCCACCAGCGCGGTGATAACGGTACCCAGGAGCTCGGAGCGCTCGGACGGGGTGGAGGCGCGTTGCTCGATGGGCATGCGGAAAATGACCAAGCGTGCGCGGGTGGGCTGGCCCTCGGAATCTACGCCGGCGGGAACCACGCGGCCGAGGGGAACTGGACCATCGGCGATAATCTCATCCGGTAGCACGGTCATATCGGGCGAAAGCCGCATGCGCGGGATGGTGTCTACAGCCAAGTCGAGGCCCCGCAATTGTGGCGCGAAGGCGTTTTGGATGGGGGCATAGGCCTCCAATACGGCCATGTCGAAGTGCTCGCGCGCGCTGCGGTAGCGCGGGGTCTGCTGGGGGAGGAGAGGTCCGCGCATGCCGTGGCCGTGGCGGTCGCGGGCGGGGCGGATATGCGGGCGAGCGGCGGTCATGACCTTGATTCTAGGGTCCTGGCGGGCTGGTTTTAGCGGAGCCACGCCGGGGCGAAGACTATCTAAATCTCAACTAAGGGTTTAGACTTATGCGCTGTGACTATTTCTCGCCATTGCTCCCGCCCAGGCTGCGGCCGCCCCGCCGTGGCGACATTGACCTACGCTTACGCGGACCAGACGGCCGTCGTTGGGCCGCTGGCGGAAGAGGAGAACCCACATAGCTGGGATCTGTGCGCCACCCACCGCGATCGCATCTCCGCCCCAGTGGGTTGGGAGCTGGTGCGTGTGGACCGCATCGAGCTGGATGAGGAAGATGACCTGATGGCCCTGGCAGAGGCGGTCAAGGAAGACGGCCGCGTGACCACCGGCTTGGTCGATGACCGCAGCGCCGGATCCGGTGCAGACCCTATCGACTATTCCGCGACCTTTGATGGAGCGGATCCTGCCAATTCGAATCACCCGGTCTTTCGCACCCGCCGCGTGGCTTATGCCAAAAAGGCGCGCCGCGCGCACCTTTCGGTCGTGCCCGATGAAACGACGCCCGCGGAACCGGAACAGGACTGACACGAACCCCGTGGTGCGGTAGTTTCCCAGTCGGCGGGGGTACTATTGCAGGTTATGCGAACTCGTGAGCATCTTGATGCAGTAATTAAGGCCTATGACGTCCGTGGCGTGGTGGGCGAAGATATCGATGAGAACTTCGTGCGCGATACGGGCGCCGCGTTTGCCGCCATCTTGCGGGAAGAAGGCGAAAATACCGTAGCAGTCGGCCACGATATGCGCCCGTCCTCGCCGTCTCTGGCGCGCGCTTTTGCTGAGGGCGTGACCTCACAGGGCCTCAACGTGACCCTGCTGGGGCTAACCTCTACCGACGAGCTCTACTACGCCGCCGGCTCCCTGGAGTGTGCGGGTGCTATGTTTACCGCCTCTCATAACCCGGCCAAGTACAACGGCATTAAGCTCTGCCGCGCCGGCGCGGTACCGGTGGGCCAGGAGACCGGCCTGGAGCAGATTAAGCAGATGCTTATCGACGGCACCCCGGAGTTCACCGGCACCGAGGGTGCAATTGCCGAACAGGAGATTCTGGCCGGCTACGCCGACTTCCTGCGCAAGCTGGTACCGCTAGAGGATTCCAAGCCGCTCGTCGTAGCTGTCGATGCCGCCAATGGCATGGGTGGCCACACCGTGCCGGCCGTCTTCAATGGCTTGCCTTTCGACGTCCGCGATTTGTACTTCGAGCTCGATGGCACTTTCCCGAACCACGAGGCTAACCCCTTGGACCCGAAGAACCTCGTAGACCTGCAGAAGTTCACCGTGGATCAGAAGGCCGATATTGGCTTGGCCTTCGACGGCGATGCGGACCGCTGCTTCGTGGTGGATGAAAAGGGCCAGCCGGTTTCTCCTTCTGCCATCTGTGCGCTGGTGGCTGAGCGTTACCTGGAGAAGTTCCCCGGCGCTACCATCATCCACAACCTGATTACCTCCAAGACCGTGCCGGAGCTCATTAAGGAAAAGGGCGGTACCCCGGTGCGCACCCGTGTGGGCCACTCCTTCATCAAGGCGCAGATGGCCGAGCACAAGGCTGCCTTCGGTGGCGAGCACTCCGCGCACTACTACTTCCAGGAATTCTGGAACGCTGATTCCGGCATGCTTGCTGCGATGCACGTGCTGGCCGCACTGGGCCAGTCCGACAAGCCGCTGAGCGAGCTCATGGCGGAATACTCCCGCTACGAGGCCTCCGGCGAGATTAACTCCACCGTGGAGGACCAGAAGGCCGCTACCCAGGCAGTACTGGATGAGCTGGCGGATAAGATTGAGTCCGTCGATGAACTCGATGGCGTGACCGTCGAGCTCAAGGGAACCGAGGCATGGTTCAACGTGCGCGCGTCCAATACGGAGCCGCTGCTGCGCCTTAACGTAGAGGCAAAGACCACCGACGAGGTGCAGTCCATCGTCGACGAGGTCCTTGCCATCATTCGCCGCTAATTTTCGGCGCGCGAGTGGGAGACCATGTCCTCCCACTCCACAAACTTCTTACGCTCGCGGCCCTCGCGCTCGCCTAGGGCGCGCTCGGCCGCGTCCAAGCGCTGCCAATCCTGCCACGTCAGGTAAGCGATACCGCGCTCGGCAAAGACTTCGGTGATATCCGCGGCGCTGGAGGGGGAGGGGAGGGTGCCAGAAGCGGCGTCGGCAAGCAGCATGCCAATCGTCTCCGTGGCATCGGACTTGGTATTGCCAATCAGGCCCACCGGGCCGCGCTTAATCCACCCGGTGGTGTAGAGGCCCGGTACCACTGCGCCGGCCGCATCGATAACATGGCCGCCATCGTTATTGATGACGTTCTTGTCCTGATTAAAGGGCACGCCATCGACCGCATCGGAGCGGTAGCCGGTGGCGAAGTAAACCGCCTGCACCGGCCATTCCGTGAACTTTCCGGTGCCGTGCACGCTGCCATCGCCGTTGAGCGCGGTGCGCTCGGTCTTGATGCCGCTGACCTTGCCGTCCTCGCCCAAGATCTCTACCGGCTGCTCAAAGAGGTGGATCTGCAGCGTGTGTGGCGCTTCTTTTGGATCGCGAATCGCGTACTGCTCTAGCACCTGGCACACCAAGTCGGTGGACTTGCTCTCCTGGCGCGCGGCCAGCGAGGCCTCGTCATAGTCGATGTCCTCGGGGGAGACCACAACATTAATGGACTCGGAATGGTCCAGTTCCTTGAGCTCCTGCGGGGTGAACTTGGCCTGCGCCGGGCCGCGGCGGCCGAAGACGCGCACGGTCTCAGCCTGGTTCTTGGCTAGGGACTCGTAGACATTATCGGGGATCTCGGTGACCTTGAGCTCATCGCCGGTCTTGGCCAAGATGCGGGAGACGTCAAGGCCCACATTGCCTACGCCAATGACTGCCACCTCCTTGGCGGAGAGATCCCAGTCGCGCTCAAAGTGCGGGTTGCCATCGTAGAAGCCGACGAACTCGCCGGCGCCATGCACGCCGTCCAAGTCCGCGCCAGGGATATCGCGGTGGCGGTCGCCCACGGCGCCGGTGGCAAAGACCACGGCATCGTAGTGCTGCTGCAGTTCGTCGACGGTGATGTCACGCCCGATGTGCACGTTGGTCAACAGGCGAATCTGCTCGGTATCGAGCACGCGGTGCAGGGACTTGATAATGCCCTTAATGCGCGGGTGGTCCGGCGCTACGCCGTAGCGGATGAGGCCGAAGGGCGCGGGCATCTGTTCGATGAGGTCAATCTGTACCTCGCCGCCGGTCTTTTTTACCAAGATATCGGAGGCATAGATGCCGGCCGGGCCTGCGCCGATGACGGCTACCTTCAAGGGCTGATTCATGCTGCGTGAATGCCTTTCTCTTAATCGCGGGGTCTAGACCGCTAGGTTCATTTTCTGTGGCTTATCTTTCTGGCAATTGAACCGTTTAGTCTAGGTTGCGGCAAGGTGATGAATTAGATTCTAAAAACAGTCTTCCTTTCATGCAGTTCAGGGCGATTTTTTACTTGAAATTAAAAAAGACCGCTTTGTCTGCTCATTTTAGACGGGTACGTTGTCTTTCAATACTTTGGAAAGGCAGGTTGAGATCTACACCATGACCACCGCGACTAATACCAAGCGCACGCCCCGCGCCAAAAAGCCCGAAGGCCAATGGAATATTGACGGCACCGAGCCCCTCAATAACGATGAGGTAATTAAGCAGGAAGACGGCGGGCTTTCTGCCAAGCAGCGCGTCATCGATATCTATTCCAAGCAGGGATTTTCCTCCATCCCGGCCGATGACCTAGCCCCTCGCTTCAAGTGGCTGGGCCTTTATACTCAGCGCAACCAGAACTTGGGCGGCGAAATGACCTCCAAGCTGTCCAACGCCGAGCTGCAAGACGAATACTTCATGATGCGCGTGCGCTTCGACGGCGGCCGCGCCGATCCTGCCAAGCTGCGCGCCGTCGATGAGATCTCGCGCGATTATGCCCGCTCCACGGCGGACTTTACGGACCGCCAGAATATCCAGCTGCACTGGATTCAAATCGAGGATGTCCCCACCATTTGGGACAAGCTCGAGTCAGTGGGGCTGAGCACGCTCATGGGCTGCGGCGACGTGCCGCGCGTCATTTTGGGCTCTCCGGTTGCCGGCGTGGCCGAGGACGAGATTATCGATGCCACCCCAGCCATCGAACAAATCAAGAATAACTACCTGCCGCGCGAGGAATTCCATAACCTGCCGCGCAAATTCAAGACCGCTATCTCCGGCAACTCCCGTCAGGACGTCACGCACGAGATTCAAGACGTTGCTTTCGTGGGCGTGAACCACCCCGAGTACGGCCCGGGATTCGATTGCTTCGTTGGCGGCGGCCTGTCCACCAACCCGATGCTCTCGCAGTCCCTCGGCGCTTGGGTTCCCCTAGAGCGCGTGCCGGAGGTCTGGGCCGGTGTGGTCGGCATCTTCCGTGACTACGGCTTCCGCCGCAATCGCAACCGTGCCCGCCTGAAGTTCTTGGTAGCCAAGTGGGGCATCGAAAAGTTCCGCCAAGTGCTGGAGGAGGAATACCTAGATAAGCCGCTGTTGGATGGCATCCCACTGGAGGTTGAGCCTGGCTCCCGCGATCACCTTGGCGTGCACCGTCAGAAAGACGGCAAGTTCTACGTTGGCGTCAAACCCACCGTGGGCCACGCCACCGGCGAGCAGCTCATCGCCATTGCGGACGTGGCCGAGAAGTTCGGTATCAGCCGCATCCGCACCACCCCGATGAAGGAATTGCTCTTCCTTGATGTGGAGGAAGAAGACATTCCGGCGCTCTCGCGCGCGCTCGATGAGACCGGCCTGTACTCCCAGCCGTCCGAATTCCGCCGCGGCGTCATTTCCTGCACCGGGCTGGAGTTCTGCAAGCTCGCGCACGTGACCACGAAGGCCCGCGCCATCGAGTTGGTAGACATCCTGGAAGACACCTTGGGTGATCTGGACGTGCCGATTTCCATCGCGCTCAACGGCTGCCCCAACGCATGTGCGCGTTCGCAGGTATCGGACATCGGCCTGAAGGGCCAGATCGTTACCGATTCCGAGGGCAACCGCGTCGAAGGCTTCCAGGTCCACCTGGGTGGCGCCCTTGGCCTGTCCCCGGACTGGGGCCGCAAGCTGCGCGGCCACAAGGTCGTCGCCGATGAGGTGCCCGAGTACGTCATTCGCTTGGTCACTAAATACAAAGAGCAGCGCGAGGACGGCGAGCAATTCCGCCACTGGGTCTTGCGTGCCAAGGAGGAGGACTTGCAGTGAATTTTCGCCGCCAGCCCAACCCCAACCGCAACCATCCCAGCTTCTGCCCGTATTGCGCCGGCACCGACCTCTTCCCGGATGAGGAAGATGACTTTGCTTGGAAATGCCAGGAGTGCCTGCGGATTTTCTCCGTGCGCTTTCACGGCCAAGACGATGCCCCGGTAGCCCCCGCACCGGCCGTGTCTTCCAACGAGGCATTGAAGCGCTCGCTTGCCCGCCGCGGACACTCCACGGCACCGCAGGCTTAAGGATTCGCCCCATGCCCGCACTTATTACCCTGTCCCACGGTTCGCGGCATCCGGGTGCCGCGGCCGGCATTGAGCGCCTGACCCAGGCCACGGGTCTGCGCCCAGCCCGCGCGGCGCACCTGGAATTCAACGAGCCCGACCTCACCACGGCCGCGCTCGAGCTCGCCCAGCTAGGGGAGACCGAGGCCGTTGTAGTTCCGCTGCTTTTTACCCAGGGCTACCACCAGCGCGTGGACGTCCCGCGCGCGCTTGCCGACGCCGCCCAAACCTCCCACCTTTCCCTCCACCTTGCCCCTGGGCTCGGCACCGGCGAGGACCTCGCCCGCGTGCTCGCCTCCCGTACCCGGCCTGACGATGCCCATGTGGTCATTTACTCCGTCGGTTCCTCCGATACCGCGGCCAACGATGCCATCCGTGAGCTCGC
>OFBO01000060.1_pt1 | contig 11288 bp, 9 predicted proteins | sample 1520601 | NCBI WGS metagenome assembly OFBO01 (sample SAMEA3696449, study PRJEB22514) | metagenome | biome: water; feature: marine; material: hydrothermal vent | place: Pacific Ocean | collected 2014-08-15 | depth 1539 m | reverse complement strand
GAAATCTAGCAGGAAGTAACCGGCATGTTGTACGGCAATGTGGCGGGCCCAGAATTGGCGCACGGCATCGGGGTTATCCACGGCGAGGGATTGGATGGCGCGGCGCTCCGAGAGCAGCTCGTATTGCAGGTCGCGGCGCGCGGACAGTACGGCATCTGGGGTATTGACGAAGAGCAGACCGAGCAGGGTGGCCATGGACTCCATCGCGCGGACCTGCAGGCGGGCCTGATTGCGCACGGGGGCGCTGCGCTGCCATAGCCACAGCACCGCGGTGGCGATGAGGATGGACAAGAGGATCTCGCCGCAGCGAGCCTGGATGGTGGGCCACAGGGGACGGGTGGCGGAGTTGCCCATGAGGAGGGCGAGCGGGGTGGAGAAGATAACGCAGATGGCGTAGTTCTTGGCCACGAAGATTTCGGCACAGAATTGGCACGTGGCCAGCGCGAGTAGGAGCGTCCAGCCACTGATGCCAAAGTAATGGAGGATAGAAAACAGCAGCACGCCGACGACGGAGCCGAGCATGCGGTGGATGCCGCGGATGGTGCCCGGCACATGGTCGGGTCCCCATTGCAGCATGAGGAAAGCAGAGACCACGCCCCAGTCCGGGCGGTCGAAGCCGAGGGAGAGGCCTACCAGCACGGTAATGGCCGCGGACAGGACAACCTTTTGGGTGGTGACCATGGCGTGCGAATCTCGGACCGCGGCGCGATACAAGCGGTAGCGGCCGGTGGGGCGGGTGTGCGGGATGGCGGTGCGATCCGGATCGACGTCGGTGACATGATCGGTGAGCTGATCCGAATCGGCGCCCAAATCCAAGGCGCGGTTATGCGCCACGATGGTGTGCTGGGCCGCGAGGGTGCGCTCCACTAGGTGGGCGCCTTGGGAGTCGATGATGCGGCCGCCGCGGATAATGTGGGCGTCGGAAAGCGCCTGCCAGGCAGCAAAGAGCGCGGTCTGCGCCTGGTGGTGGCGGGCCAAGGAATCGTCGCGGTCATCTTTGAATGCGGCCGCGGCCTTTTCGAGTGCGGCAACCGCGCGGCGCTCGGGGCCGTGGGCGTCAATAAGGGCCGGCGCCATGCCGAGCACGAGGCTGGCTACCATGCCGGTCAGCGCCCAAAAGAGCAGCTGGCCCACGGTGACATCGGTGCGCGCAAGCATCACCGAACCGCCGCCGACCATGACCAAGAAGAAGGTGCCCGGCGGCGGCAAGCGCAGGGCATTTTGGGCAAAGCCGCACACGGCGGCCAAAGCCGTGGTGTACAGGCCCGCCAGCAGCAGCCACCAGTGGCCGTGGCCAGGCGCAAAGATGAGGTGGCCTACCAGCACGCCCACGGCCGCGATGGTAATGAGTGCGGTGCCGGCGGTGAGCATGACGCGCGGGCGGGTGCGATAAGGGTGGCCCTCGCCAAAGATGACGGTGAACGCGCCGGTGGAAATGAGCAGGATGGCGTAGTCGTGGCCGGTCAGCAGCGCGATGGCGCCGGGAATGAGAATCGCCAAGCCCGCGCGCAGGGCACTGGGCCAGCGCACCGAGGCGCTATTAAACGCGGTGAGCAACTGGGTGGTGCTGGGGCGCTGCGGGATGGGATAGTCAAGCTGGGGGGCCACGGAGCAGCAGGATCCTTTCTCGGCGGAGTTATCTGACCCGACTACCTTACGCCCGAAGCCACCCGCTTTACATGTCGGCGGCCGCGATGAGCCGGCGCGTGTAGTCCGTGCTGGGCGAGGCCCATACGGAGTCGGTCGCTCCGTGCTCGATGAGCCGGCCGCGTTCAAGGACCGCAACGCTATCGCACAGGTGGCGCACCACCGCGAGATCGTGGGTGACAAAGAGCAGGGTGAGCTTGCGCTTGGCGATGATCCCCGCCAATAACTCCAGCACCTGTGCGCGTACCGACATATCGAGGGCAGAGACTGCTTCATCGGCCAGTAAGATATCCGGCTCGCCGCACAGCGCGCGGGCGATGGAAATGCGTTGGCGCTGGCCACCGGAGAACTCGTGCGGGAAGCGATCGAGGCTCTCGGCCGGCAGGCCGACCTCCTCAAGCGCGGCCGCGGCGCGAGCGCGCTTGTCGGCCTTGCTGGGACTGCCGGGGATGGCCTCTGCGATGGATTTCCAGACTTTCAGCCGCGGGTTAAGCGAGCCCTGCGGGTCTTGGAAGACCATCTGCACGCGGCCGCGGACGTTGATGTCACCATTCGTGGGCTGGTCGAGCCCGGCGATGAGCTTGAGCAGGCTGGTCTTGCCCGAGCCAGAACCGCCTACGATGCCCAGGCGCTCGCCGTGGTGCACGCGCAGATCGATGCCATCGAGTGCGGCATGTGCGCCGTGGACCTTGCTGACCCCGCGTAGCGTTACCAACGCATCTTCCGCCGTGGCCGGAGAAAGGCTAAGTTCCGGCGGCCGCGAGGAGGCGATGAGCGTGCGGGTATAGGGATGCTCGGGTTGGGTAAGCACGCGCTCGGTGGGGCCGGATTCCACCACCGCGCCTTGGTGCATGACTAGGACGTTGGGACACATGCGGCGAATGACGCCCAGGTCATGGGTGATGAAGACCAGCGCGGTGCCGCGGGCCTTGGTTACACGCTCGATGACGCTCAACACGCCATCTTGCGTGGTGGCATCCAGCGCGGTGGTTGGTTCATCGCAGATGAGAAGATCGGGGTGGCCGGCCATGGCCATGGCGATGAGCACGCGCTGACGCTGGCCGCCGGAGAGCTGATGCGGGAACCGGGAGGCACTGTCGGCGGCTAGGTCCACCTCGTCCAGCGCGGCCGCGCAATCGCGCACCCCGGCCTGGGAGAGCTGCGTGCTCACGCGCATGAGCGGATCTAGCGCGCTCATCGGTTCTTGGAAGACCATCGCCATGGTGGACCCGCGCAAGGGGCGGATGCGGGCATCGCGCGCGCCGATCACCTCGGTGCCATCCACGGTCACGGAGCCGCTCGCCCGCACCCCATCGGGCAGAAGGCCCATGATGGATAGCGCCGTGAGGGATTTGCCGGAGCCGGATTCACCAATGATGCCGAGCTTCTCGCCGGCCGCGAGCTCGACGTTAATGGGGCCTAGCAGGGCAGTGGTGGACCCGGTGGCGGTAACCGTCAGGTCATCTACGTGGAGCAGGCTCATCGCGCGGATCCTTTCAGGCGGGGATCGAGGAGGTCACGGAGGGCGTCGCCAAGCAGGTTAAAGCCCAGCACCGTTGCAGCAATGGCCAGCCCCGGCCAGAAGGCCTGCAGGGGAGCGGTGCCCAGCAGCGACTGGGAATCTTGCAGCATGCGGCCCCAAGAGGCCGCCGGTGGGGCAGTGCCCAGGCCGAGGTAGGACAGGCCGGCCTCAGCCAGGATGGCGAGGGCGAAGTAGACGGAGGCCTGTACGATGAGCAGGCCCGCAATATTAGGCAGGATATGGCGCAGCGCCACCTTCCAGCCCGGAACCGCGGAAATGCGCGCGGAGGAAATAAAGTCCTGCGTGATAACCTGCAGCGTGCCCGAACGCGCCACGCGGGCAAAGGAGGGAATGCCGGCGATGCCGATGGCAACCATGGCCGTCAGCGTGGATGGGCCCCACACCGCGCCGGCAATGATCGCCAACAGCAGCGCGGGGAAGGCAAGCAGTAGATCCGCGCCGCGCATCACCAGCGCATCGGCCCACCTGCCGCGGCGCATGCCGGCGAGGATGCCCAAGGGCACGCCCACGAGGGCGGCGATGCCCACCGCAATCAGCCCGACAAAGACCGTAATCTGGGCTCCCGCCATGATGCGGGAGGCGGTATCGCGGCCAAAGCGGTCCGTGCCCAGGAGGTGCTCGGCGCTGGGACCGGCAAGGCGCACATCCGGGTGCGCCAGCGTCGGGTCATAGGGCGTCCACACCAGCGAAAGTAGCGCCACCAGCACCGTGGCGGCGACGAGGATGGCTCCCAGCCAGCCAGAAAAACGCAGCTTCATTATTTATCACCTGCCGTGATGCGCGGATCGATGAATCGGTAGGCCACATCCGTTAAGGCATTGACCACCAAGGCGAAGGCGACGAGCAGCATGACCAGGGTTTGTACCGTGGTCAGATCGCGCACCGATACCGCGTCCAAGAGCATGGAACCAATACCGGGGATGACAAAGACGGATTCGATCACCACGGCACCCACGACCATCGTGGTCAGCTGCACGCCGGCCACGGTAAGCACCGGCAGCGCCGCATTGCGCAGGCCATGGCGCTTGAGCGCCTCCCACGGGGACTGGCCGAGCGCACGGGCGGTACGGATATAGTCTTGATTCAGTACATCAAGCACCGCCGAGCGCACGTAACGCGTCAGCATTGCGCCCTGCACCACGGCCAGCGCAATGACCGGCAAAATAAGGTGGCGGATAAACTCGCCCGCGCCCTGGTTCGGCGGCACCCACCCATTGGTCGGCAGCCAGCCCAGATGGACGGCAAAGATGGCCACCAGAATGATGCCGAGCAGGAAGCTGGGCACCGCAATGCCCAGCTGCGTACCGGCCGAAACCACATCCGCGCCTCGGGTACGGTTGCGCAGGGCCAGCCACATACCCACCGGGATAGCCCCGGCCAGCGCAAGCAGCATCGCCAGGCCAATGAGGATGAGCGTGACTTGGGCGCGGTCTAGCACCAGCGGCGTAATATCCTGCTGCGAGGACAAAGACTGCCCAAAACTGCCGGTAAATAGGCCTTTTATCCACTCCCAATATTGCGTAAGCAGCGGGCGGTCTAGCCCCAGCTCGGAGCTGAGCTCGTCGACGGCCTCTTCGGTCGCATTCACCCCCAGCGCCACCCGCGCCGGGTTGCCCGGCACCGCGCGCATGAGCGCGAAAATGATGATGGAGGCTACAAAGAGCGTTAACGCAAAGCGCAGCAGCGGGCGCACGATGGCGCGCCCAGTATTGCGAAGGGAACTCATCGGGCCTCCTTGTCGGTGTTATCTGCGGCGGCAGCTTTGGCGTCCACGTCCGCGTCGGCAGAAGTCAGGTCGCGCAGGATGAGAGCGTCGGTGACCTGATCCGGATGCAATCCGCGCACGCCGGCGCGGGTGAGCACGATATTGGGCATATTCATCAGTGTCAGCGCGCCAGCATCCGCCATGATCTGATCCACGGCCTGTGCCATGAGCTTGGGGTAATCCTTCTCGGGTGCGGAATCGGCCTGGGCCAAAAGCTCGCGGGTGCGCGGGGAATCGTAGTTGAGGTAATAATCCGGATCGCCGAACAAGGTGGGCACATCGCGCGGCTCCACGTGGGAGATGAGCGACATCTGATAGTCCTTTGCTCCCATCACCTGGCCTAGCCACACGGCCGGGAATTCGGCGGATTCCAGCGTCACCTTAAAACCAACCTCAGTAAGCTGCGAGTACAGCAGCTCGGCGACGGTCTGGGCGTAGGGCCGCGTCGGTGTGGTCAGCGTGATTTCGGCCCCTTCTGCGCCGGCCTCCGTGAGCAGCTGGCGGGCCTTATCTGGGTCGTAGTTGTAGTAGTGCTTGCCCTCGAACCACGGGTCCGTAGGGGGGATCGGTGCGCCGCCGGTGTCCTTGGCCATGCCATTCCACAAAATGTCATTGGCCGCCTTGCGGTCTACGGCATAGGCGACGGCCTGGCGCACCCGTGGATCGTCGAAAGGCGCGCGGGCATTATTCATAGACAACAGCACCTCACCATTGGTGGTGCCGACCTCGGTAGCGATGCCCTCTTTGACGTCATCAAGAAGCTCTGGGTTTTGCACGCCCAAGACCACGTCCACGCCGCCGGCCTGCAGAGCATTGACTGAGGAGATGGTATCCGGGAAATAGCGCACCGTGACATCCCGCGCGGCGGGCTTTCCCCAATATTCGTCGCGAACGTGCAGCTCTACGAATTCCGAGGGCGCAAAGCGGGACACCTCATAGGGGCCGGTTCCCACTGGCTGCGCGGCGAGATTATCCATGCCGTGTGGCGTCATCATCGCGCCGGTGGCCGTTCCCATGGACCACAGCCAGCCATTGGAGGGCTGCTTGAGGTGTACTTTTAGCGTGTGATCCTCGGTTGCGGTGACCTTGTCTACCGGATCCATGGCGGCGGCGATGCCGTTGGTCCACTTCTCGCGCACGTAGTTAATGGAAAAGGCGGCGGTCTCAGCGTTAAAGGCATCGCCATTGGAAAAGGTGACGCCCTTGCGCAGGTGGAAAGTATAGGTACGGGCATCGTCACTAATATCCCACGAAGTGGCAAGTCCTGGGGTAATGGAGCCGTCTTCATCGATGCGCACGAGGGTCTCGTAGACGTTATCCATAAGCACTGCGGGAATGGCGGCGCCACCGGTGGTGGTGAAATCCAGCGAGGTGGCGGCCGATGTAGAGGCCACGGTGAGGGCAGAAGGTGCGGTGTCGCTGCCTGCCTGGGTGGTATCAACCACCGCGGTATGGCCCGCGGAACATGCCGATAGTGTTCCTACAGCGGCCGCCATGGCGAGACTGCCCAGCGCCCTACTGGCGCAAAATCTTCTCATAGAAAGTAGGGTAGCCGGTGGGTATAGCTGCCGTGAAACTTATGCAAAATTTCCAGGTGTGGGGATAACTTCTAGGGGTGAAACGCCCCCGCGCACGCTATTCATCGCCAGCTTCATGCGGTCCGCTCGGTAGAGATAGACCGCCAATTCCACCGGCTCGCCGGAGTGGTTGGAAATCTCCATCTGCAGCCGCCACAGCGGGGTACCCGTAGTCACGCCAAGCGCTTCGGCGTCTTCGGCATTGGCTTCCTCCAGTGTGAGTTCGCGGCGCACATTATCAAAGTCCACGCCGCAATCGCGCAGGCGCGCATGAATGGAGCCGGCATCCGCATCGAAGTCTAGGATGTGCTTTCCCACCACCATGGGGAAATACATGCGCTCGATGGCAATGGGGTGGTCTTCGGTATAGCGTACGCGGTGGACAAAGACGACATTTTGTTCTGGGTCTACGCGCAGAAAGCGGGTGATGTCTCGCGGCGCGCGGCGGCGAGCCAGCCACAGGGTGTGCTGCTGCGGATCCACGTCATATTCGCTCAGCCAGCTGGAAATGGAGTAAATCGATTCAAAAAGCTCTGTCTGGGTCGAGGCCAAAACGGTGGAGCGGCGCCCGCGGCCTGAGGACACTAGCCCTTCGGCCCGCAAAGCCGCAACGGCTTGGCGCACGGGTCCGCGGGAAGAAGAAAACTTCTCGCACAAGTCTGCTTCACTGGGCAGGAAATCGCCTGGTTGCAGCACGCCGGAGCTGATCTGTTCTCGCAGGTAATAAGCGATCTTCTGATGCTGCTGTTTATCGCGTGGGCTCATTCAACCTTTGTCCTTAGTTTCTCCGGGGCCTTTCCCAGCGGAGCGAAACACAGTAATGCTATTCCATTTTGCAAAGGCGCGCTAATGCAACAGCGTCACGGAGAAACAACGCGTTGCCCGGGTAAAGGCGTTCAAATAATAAGTCACGCGCCGTCCGACCAGCACCGAGATGCTAGGCGAGCACGCTAGGCTATGTGACCGTGGACGAGAGCACCGAAACGATTGAAGTACGCGCGGCTAGCGGCAGCGCGCGCCTGGGCAAGGCGATAGCGGTGGCGGTCATCATCGCCGTCGCGCTGCTTGTAATCGGTGGGGTGCTTATTTACTCGGCGCTGCAGGAACCGGCTGGTACGCGACTGCACTTCGTTTATCTCATTGCCGCGCTCATGCCCCTAGGCGGGGCGCTGTGCGCCATGCTGGCGGTGGTGGCCTCCGGGCGGCGCCGGGCACGTCCGGTGCTGCGGATCGGCGAGGAGATTTCCTTGCCCCACCAGCGGACCAGTTTCGCCGCCTCTGAGCTAGAGCGCGTGCAGTTCTATTCGCTCGGGCCGGATCAGAATTTCCTTGCCCTGATTCCAGGCGGGGTGCGCGTTTCTACCTTGGACGAGGCCCAACGGTATTCGGCCCGCCTGCCGGAGCAGGCGAACCTGGGCCCGCGGGAACTCGAGGGAAAGCTCCGGGAGCGGTTCCCCGGCGTTCCCATTGACCACTTGGGCCAGGTGCGGGCCGAAGACTAGCTCGGGGTGCCGGCTACGCGTGCCGGATCGAGCTGCCAGCCCTGCGCGAGCAGCTGCATATTCTTGATTACTTCTTCGTGCGAGCTGGACTGCAGAGAGACCATGAGCTCATCGGCCTTGGCGTGCTCTTGGAAGGTATCGAGGTAGGCGGCCACCTCATCGGCGGTGCCGACGGCGGAGTACTTCAACATGTCGAGGATCTGCTGGCCCTGGTACGAGCCGATGATCTGCTCTACCTGCTCGTCGGTGAGGTGCTTGCCGCGGCCGGCGAAGGCCTTGACGCGGTTGAAGCACACGCGCTCGTATTCTTCCTGTGCCTCTTGGGTGGTATCGGCGGCGGTGACGTTGACGCCGGCGATGACATAGGGCTTGCTAAAGCGCTCGGAGGGCTGGAAGTGCTCGCGGTAGTAGGTGGTGGCCTGCTCGAGGTGCTGCGGGGCGAAGTGGGAGGCAAAGGCATAAGGCAGACCGAGCTTGGCGCCAGCGAGGCGCCGAACATGGACGAGCCCAAAATATAGATAGGCACGTTGGTATTCGCGCCTGGAATGGCGCTGACCCCAGGGATATAGGACTTGCCCTCGAGGTAGGAGTTGAGCTCCTTGACGTCCTCGGGGAAGCCTCGGCAGAGTGGGCGTCGCGGCGCAGCGCGCGGCCCAGGGTATTCATGTCCGTGCCGGGGGCGCGGCCCACGCCCAAGTCAATGCGCTCGGGGTACATTTCCTCCAAGGTGCCGAATTGCTCGGCGATGACATAAGGGGAGTGGTTGGGCAGCATCACGCCGCCGGAGCCCAAGCGGATGCGCTCGGTCTTCGCACCGATGTGGGCGATGAGCACGGCCGGGGAAGAGGACATGATGGACTTCATATTGTGGTGCTCGGTGTACCACATGCGGGAGTAGCCCAGTTTCTCTGCTTCCTGTGCCAATTGCACGGAGCGGGCGATGGACTGTGCTGGAGTTTCGCCCTCATAGATGGTGCAGAAGTCCAAGACGGAAAGATGCGCGCGTTCGGTCACGGTGGAGGGCCTTCCTTTGCTTCGGTAGGTGCTCTATAAGTTCTCTCCTTCCAACGGTACGCGCCGCTCGACTATTCCGGTCGGGGGCGATACGGCAGTGTGGAGTGGAGAACGGTAGGCACACAGAAAACTCCCCTCCGCCTCGGCGCTGCGATGCAGTGCGGAGAGGGAGGGGAGTGAAGCGGGAGAAGGGTACTAAGCCCCGGCGAGGGCCTCAGCCTCGGCCGGTTCTTCCGCTTGTCGGTTGGCGGCGGCGTGCTTCTCGCCGGCCTTGGTGGCGATATCGACAGCGAGGCCGATAACTGCCGCGATAGCGGTAGGAACAATCCAGCCCAAGTCCACGGACTGGCCGGGCGCCAGGCTCAAGATGGGATCGAGTGCATCGGCGCCCCAGCCCTGTGCGGCGATGACGGACAGAGCCGACCACAGCACCGATACCCACAGCGCCAGGCGGTAGGTCCAGTAAAAGACGACGGACTTCTTCACCATCGGCTGGATCAGGGTGAGGGCGATAAGGGAGATGGCCGGTGGGTACAAGAAGGTGATGAACGGAACCGCGATGGACAGCACCGTATCCAGGCCCTGGAAGGCAAAGAGGATGGATAGCGCGGTAAACAGGCACGCCCACACGTGGTACTTGACCTTGGGCATGAGCATCTCGAAGAAGGCCGACGTGGAGGTGATAAGGCCCACCGCGGTGGTCATGCAGGCCAGGATGACGATGGCAGAAAAGACGGCCTGGCCGATGGTGCCCATGGTGAGATTGGCGGCGTCGGCAAGCAGGGGCGCTCCCGACTCATAGGACTGGCCATTAGGGATAGTTTGGCCCACCCATGCCAAGCCCAGGTAGATTGCGGCCAGCAAAAAGCCCGCAATAAGCGCGGCGGTGATGGTGCCGTTGACCAGGGACTTGCGGGTCTTAAAACCCTTGGAGCGCAAGGACGCGACAATCACGATGGAAAAGGCCAAGCCGGCAATCGCGTCCATGGTGTTATAGCCCTCGAACAGGCCGGTGACCATGGGGGAAGAAGAATAATCCGCAGTAGGGGCCTGGGGATCGCGGCCGTTGCTAAAAGCGGCCAAGGTGATAAGGGCAATCAGCAGCGCTACCAGGGCTGGGGTAAGGAACTTGCCCAAGGTATCGATGATGGTGTTCGGGCTCCAGGCCAGCACTAAAGCGATAAGGAAGAAGACGATATTGAAGATGCCATTGGCCATCGTTCCTTCCCAGCCCAGAAGCGGGGTGATGGCGGTTTCCATGGACACGGCGCCGGTACGCGGCAGGGCGTAGAAAGCACCGATGGCCAGGTAGGCCATCACGGAAAAGACCAGGCCGAAGAGGGCGCCGCCGTTGGAGCTCAAATCGCGCACGGAGCGGCCAGAAATGGCAACGGCAACAATAGCTAGGACCGGAAGGAGCACGCCGGCGGCAAGAAAGCCGAGGACGGCGGGCCAAAAGTTGGTGCCGGCCGAAACGCCCACCATGGGCGGGAAGATGAGGTTGCCGGCGCCGAAGAACATCGAAAACAGCATCAGCGACGCAATTACGATGGTGGCGCCGGGCTTAGAGGTGCTTGACGCAACTGGGGTAGCCATTGTGGCTCCTTAATTTTCCATGTACAGCTAGAATGCGAGGAAGCTTTCCCATTCCGCCGAGGGTGGTGGCGGAGGCGGGGTGCCTCTTCGCGGTCCGAGATGGCGGGTCACGCCTGTTCGTGTAATGAGACATTACCGCCCACATGGTGAGAAATCAAAGCGTGGGGGTGACGCAGAATACATGGTGGCTCCAGCTGGGCGGGCCTAATCGAGGTCTGCGAAGGCGCGTTCCATTCGGTCGAGCGCTTCTTCCAAGATTTCGCGCGAGGTAGAAAAGTTCAACCGCGCATGGCCCGGCCCGCCAGTGCCGAAGGTATCGCCCTCATTGAGCGCCACCTTGGCATTCTCGCGCAGCCACTTGGCCGGCTGCGGATTGCCACCGATGGCGGTATCGGCAAAGTCCAACCACAGCAGGTAGGTGGCATCCGGTTTGCTGGTCTTGAGGCCGGGGATGCGCTTGGGCAGCTCCTCCACCAACCAATCGCGGGTCTGCCGCAGGTACGCTATTTCTTCATCGAGGAAGTCGCCGCACTCGCGGTAGGCAGTCTCCGCAGCAAGCACGCCTAGAGTGCCCGTGCCATCCTTGGCCACGCCTGTAAGGCCATTCCACGTGTGTACGTCGGCCGTGTTGGAGAAAATGATCT
>OFBO01000058.1_pt1 | contig 11326 bp, 11 predicted proteins | sample 1520601 | NCBI WGS metagenome assembly OFBO01 (sample SAMEA3696449, study PRJEB22514) | metagenome | biome: water; feature: marine; material: hydrothermal vent | place: Pacific Ocean | collected 2014-08-15 | depth 1539 m | reverse complement strand
TTAACAACCCAAGATCCAAGCACTACGTGATTATGACCATTTGATCCTGGAAAATCTGGTAGTGGGAATAGATCCTGATATACATACCCTTCTTCACCCCATCGACTTGTATAAACGTCTGATTTTAATACGTTTGATTTATTCATGAATACATCGATGCGATCCCCTTCTCGACCATAGATAGGCTTTTTTACAAAATCTTGCATATCACCTGGATCTCCTATAAGGGTTTTAAGAAGAAGTGGGTGATTCGGGTATAGATACCATGCTGCAGCACTTAGCATCTTATTTGACACAGGCATCTTCCATGCAGGTTCAAACCATTGTGGTTGAAGTCGTGAAATAATTTCTCCATACCCTTCTTCCGTAATATCTTCCCACGGATAGAGTTTGAACAAATGTTTCATTTCATCATAAGTATCTTCTTTTTCATCATAGATAATCCCGACAATCTTATCAGTATGGCTATCATAGCCAATATCTTTCATATTAATACCAATAGTATCCCAGCCTGCTTGTTCTGCACAATCAGCCATATATGTCGTGGTAAGAGCATCTTCCCCAGAATCATCTTCTTGAGTATGTCCTAGATAAAGATGACTAGTCGCACGAGTTTCTGCTTTGATTTGCGCCCATCGATCAATAAGTGATTCATGAATAGAATTCCACTGATCTTCTTCTGGGTAGACATCTTCTAGCCAATTCCACTGAATAATAGATGCTTCTACTAGTCCTGTAGGAGTGTCAGCATTATATTCTAGCATCTTAATTTCATCACCTCGATATACAAGGTCAAATCTTCCATAAACATCCTTATCACCGCGATCATATGATTGTTTAATATATTCAATCGCATGTTCTGGAAGGGGTAGATGGAAGATTGAGTCTGGGTTATCTTGTTCTTCAATCATGAAAGGAACAACATTATTGACTAACATGTCATGTAATTCTTCTGTGGCTTCTTCTAGCTTTTCAATCTCATCATAATCAAATACGTATGCTGCAGACTCATTCCAATAATGTTTCACAGACTTATCTGGCATAATTGTTTTATTATATACAAGTCCTTGGTTTTCTACAATCTTTTCATGATTCTTTCGTGGTTTAATTTCAATGCGACGCACTTACATTTCTCCTTAGCATATTTATCTCAAAATACACTGTAATACAATAAGTGTTAAATGTCAAGATATGTATTATATGCTAATTCGATAATTACGAACGATTTCTAGTCTTTTGCGCCCAATCTAAAGTAGCTCTATACATCATTTCCGTATCTGCATCTGCACTATGTGCATTCTCATAGTTTCCTCCAGCAGCTTCAATATAATCTTTAAGACTATTTTTACTCCTACCCATAGAGTGTTTTGAAATAGTTTTGCTGTCAACCATGATAGCTCTATTTTCTATTTTTGCTTGAATATATCCTGGAATATTTTTATTAAACCAATCATCCTCAAAACTTCCCCCATGATGCGCTACTATTACAACAGGATTCTCTTTTGTTCCATTGGTAAACATTTTAGAAATTTGTTTTGCATCTGAGGAATCCCTATAAGTGTCCATACCAGCAACATCTTTCGGATATATTCCATGGATATTAGACATTCCAGTACCACTACCGGCTTCATGGAATCTTCCTACACCAAATCGGTAATTTTCAGTTTTACCATTTCTTACTATTGCTTGTTCAATAATTTGACCATTTAATGGTCCTGTTCCTGAAGTTTCAATATCAGTATATATCCATTCATTTTCTTTTTGAATAACAGCATCTTGATACATTGACACTAGAGTATCTTCGACATCTTGTGGAGATCTCCCTTTTAATCTTCGAGTATATTCATTTGATACATCTTCTATAGTATTGTTAGTCATAGCAGCAAGCTCTTTAATGTGCATCATTTTTCGACCAGAAAGTTCTGGGGTTGAAATAACTTCTTTTGGAAACGCTTCATTGCTTCTTTGTGTTCCTGAGTGCCCCAAAGCCCATTTTGGCTTCCCTTTATTAATAGATTCTACGCATTTTTCATTTATTCTATTAAATTGTTCATCTCGTTCTGAACGAATATCATCTGATAACATTTCGTCATCTTGAGATATCTCGTTTAGTTTTTTCAAAATATCTTGATATTTTCGATATGATTTAGCAAATATCTGTGATTTATCGTATGCCATTTTAGAATCATCGATCATGCTAAAATATTTATCTTCATCGTGTTTAAAATTAATATCATTATTAAATACTGCATTTTCTATACTTGCATCATATTCTTTCACAATGCTTCTCTTCGCATCATATTCTATTGCAGATGCTGCATAATCTTGTGAAATTTGATTATAATCTGAAGAAGAAAGTATCTCAGCAGAAAGCATTAAAGATTCTTTTCCATTTTTAACAGAATCTACTCTCTTTTGAAGTTCTTGGATACGTTGGTTGTGATAATTAAGGTTATCATAATACTGTGATTCTGTCATAGATTTAACCCTATCAATACAGCCAGAATCTACTTCTATAGGATCGATACTATACAAGTTATCTACAGTATTTTCTATTTCTTCTACATACTCTCCATTTATTGATTCTTGGGATGAAAAAGAATTTTCAAGATTACCAACAATATCTTCTTCTTTTTGAGAAAATCCCCTTTGCTTTTCCAAGTTATTATTCTTATACACAACCTTTTGAACACCATTTTTATCAACTATTACCTCTGGGGTAAGATGTTCTCTTCCTTTTCCTGGACCTTTTCTTTTAAATATAGACATATCTTTTAAATTTCCTTCTTATATTAAAATATCACTACTTTATATAATAGCAATAAAAGTAGTGATATTTTAATTCTTGAACATATAGTTTAAAAACTATCCTCCAGCTTTTCCGGATCCTCCTACGCCACCACGAGAAACTGAACCTTTACCGTTTCCTTTAGCTCCATATTGTCCATTCTTGGCGGTTCTTCCATTTGGAGAATACGCACTTGATACTCCTTTTGCAGGAGCCTTTTGTATCTTATTTCCTTGTAATTGTGAGCGATCAGAAATGGCATTTGAAGTATTTACTCTTTCTCCTACTGGTGGAACATAAGTGTTCCCATTAATAAAAAGAGGAAGCCATACTAATGAAGAATGAGTTCCGCCTGAAGATTGAGAAGACTCTGGTTTTTCTCCTACACCACATGTACTATCATCTACTCTATTTCCTTCTTCATCAATACAAATTTCTACATAATCAGCATCAAGAGCATTATCGTTATCATCAAAACCAAAATTCTGTGCTGCTTGTGCAAATAATTGGTACTTTCCTTGTTCAGTACTATCTCCTAATTCTGCTTTTTCTTTATCATCAGGAATATTTTCTATAGCTTCTGGACCAACTTCTTCTCCAACAGATGGGATTTCAATAGTATTATTGTGATAAAGTGGCATATAATACCATTTAGCAACCTGACTAGAACTTTCTAAACAGTTATCCTGAGAAAGACGAGCATTTGTTTCAATATTCTTACAGATTTCTATATAATCTGCTTTGACATTATCAAACATTCTCGCTTCTTTAGCAGTTTCATTATTGTCTGAATTATATGTATTTCCTGTGCTTGAAGTATCAGAACAACCAGTCATCATGATTGCGGTTGTCATTGCTACGGTAGCCCCAAGAGTAATCTTAGAGCTTTTCCTAATCTTATTATTTTCCATATTTCCTCTTTTATCATATAGCCCTACCTATGTAAAATTATATCATAGGTCATCAATAATGTCAATTAATAGATCCGTAGATACCATTATCTTGTATTTCAATAGTGATACTTTTACCGAGGAATTTAAAATCCTCTACAGGAAGCATTCCACCACAAAGCAAGGTATCCCCAGTCTTATATCTAACCATTTCCAATCCTTCACCACGAGTATACATTACTTTCTCATTACATAACTTATACTGTGGGACGTTATTTTCATATAACCATTGAGATATAGTCATGTCTATAGTAGAAGCATGCTTTATCATTATTTCTTCTTTTATATCTAACATTATGTCTTTTTCGGTAGGTATAAAACAAATAAATAGAATGATAATAGAAGAAAAAAGAAAAATTGAATGAAAAGATGAGTTTTTATAACTATAATCAAAATAAAAAAGATGTATCAACATTCTAATAAGAATTATTATAACATTAAGAATAATAAAAACTATAATAAGGATTATTTTTATATCATCATTTATAATAATAGAACTACCCTCTTCCATACTCATATATTGAGATAAGGAGGGTAAAAAGGGATATAATAATGTAAGCATTCGTACCATGAAATCCGCCAAAAACTATTTTATAATAATTGTACAACATATCATAATATTTCTGCTTACAATTATTATTTGATAATTGATCTTTAATACTCTTAATTACTTTCCTAACAATTATAAAGTATATCAGGAAGAAAATCAAAATAATTATTTTGCTTTCTAGTAATAAATATATTATTATTTTCGTATGATTATAAAAGCACTATTGAAAGATATCCTAGCTCATTATCAACCTGCATATACTGAAACATGGGAAAACTGGTTTAGTATGGAATTAAGTCAGACAACAGAATTACTTATAAATAATTTAAAAGAAGAATACGCTAAGAATGGAGAATTTTTTGATCCTATAGTTATTTCTTTAGGAGAATACGATGAAAAAACAGGCGCAGTGATACATCCACCATGTGTTTTAGATGGTATGCACCGTATAAGAGCATTATATGAACTCGATGAACAATATGTATTAATAACAAACAATTATGATTATATAGACTCTCCATATTCGATATCTATAGAATATATTCCTGGATCACAAGATTATGAAGAACTTTTTGAAAAATTAAGTTTTCGTTATATGGATCAAAATATCAATACGTGGATAAATCAAAACGGATCATATAATATTGGAAATATAGAACATACTATTCTAATTGGTAGTGATATAGAAAAGGCTTCTCTAGAAAACCTATTTTGTGTACTCAATCAAATATGCTTAGAATTTGATTGCAAACTTATAGAAATAAAAGTAATTAAAACAAATGATAACTTAGATGAAATAATTATTAAATCATACAGTCAATAACCCGGATCGCTGTTTTTGAACTAATCAATTGAAATTCTCTAAGAAGTACAAAAAGTGCTAAGATATCTTAAGATAACAAAATAGATAAAGGGTGAAATAATGAATGGTAATACTGCTGACAAAATTCTTGGTGTAGCACTTATTTTTGTTGGGACAATGCTTTTATACATTGTTGCTTTTACTTCTTATAGCTTATTTCTTTCTGACGGTGTTCAACCAGATGGTTTTTCGGCATGGGTAGGATTTGCTATCATGTCAATATTCTTCATTGGTTACGGGATTGACTATCTTGTTTATGCTTATCAGATATTCTTTAGAAATAGACATTTCATTGCTATTGATAAAGAGGAGATAAGAAATAATATATTAGATAAAAATGATCTAATATAATGGATTGCTGCCCTACCTGGATTCGAACCAGGACAAGCATTCTCTGTCATAGGTACCAGAAACCTAGGTTTTGCCAATTAAACTATAGGGCACTAAAAACGATTCATATCATTTAATTTAAGAATATCATAAAACACATTCTTTTGTCAATCTTTTATGAACTCTTTTATGAACTAACCGCCACTTACGCATACTAAGCACGTGTTTAGAGGTGAGGGATTTACGCGAGAGATAATTAAAATATAGAAAAAATATTCTATTTTAATTAATATGATTATCTCATTACTATTTCAATAAGGAATGCCTTTGAAATAGAAATTTAGAACGTTTGATGGTTAGTATAGTTTATCTATTAAGAGTTCAAGAAATATCTCAATTCTAGATATAAAAAATAGGTAAAATTAGGAAAATTAATCTTCTACCAGGGGTTTTTATCTTAGTACAATACTAAAATAATACTTTTAAATCTCATCTTGACATATGTTACATTAGTGTGTATAGTATAAATTACCTTCAATAAAACAAGTAATAAGGGGAAATAATAATGGCTAAGAAATCTCATAAAGATCTCATCTTCAAGATGGGGTTTAACTCTCTACGAAATGCTGCTCTAGAAGCGAATCTATCTCAATCAACGCTTACTCGACACGTTGCTAAAAACGAAGTAGAAGCAGGAGAGGTTATTGCTCTTGCTCGCGCCAAGAAGATTAATCCAATCACTTGGCTTATCAGTTTTGGTTATATTAAACGATCAGATATCAAAGAACTTATGCCTAAAGACGAAAAGTTAACAAGTTCATAACATTAAGTTGAGGACACTACGGAGACAAATCCCGTTGTGTCCTTCACCTTAATGTAATAAAAATATTATAGATATTTAAAAATTCAGGTATGTTTTAATCCAATAATTAATATCGAACAAGTCTGAATTTTCACGATACATACTATATGCCAAACTTCCTACTCCAAGTAGTGAGAATACTCCGAATACCATACCTATGATTTTTCCAGTGCTTGAACTACTTTCACTGTCATTGGGTGAATTTTTTGATGATAATAGAGATCCTTTCTGATCAGAATCTTTTTTGTCCTGACTATCAGTAACGGGACTACTAATTTTACTAGTTGTAACGGGACTACTAATTTTACTAGTTGTCTCCGGACTACTAATTTTACTAGTTGTAACGGGCGTTATTGGTTGTGCTTTTTCTGGAGAAACTATCTTTGGTGCAGGAAATGATATGTCCCCAGTATTAAGCCTTGCGCTTTTTGTATTACCTCCATTTTCTGGGTAAGTAAATGAAGCTCCGTTATACCTATGGTTCTCTGTTGGATACTTATTTTCTCCTCCATAAAAGAATGAATATACGCCTACAAACCCTTTTCCTGGTATCCAACCAGGACCACCAGAGTCTCCTTTAATTCCCCCTCCCTCTCGATTTGTAGTTATTATATTTTCATCAACGTCTTTTACTACACCACACTTTGAAATAGGACTCATTTGTCCAATAGAGCAAAATCTATCCCCAACCGAAACATCTGTAATAGGTACTCTTTTATCTCCTGAGTAAATATTCTCTCCTGTTACTCCTGGATCTAATTTTACATATATAAAATCATTCCTATAAGTGTTTTTATTATAATATGGATTTCCTTCTATAACACCGATTCTTTGACCTTTATTAGACCTTGAGTTTTTATATACCACTTCTCCTTTATTTCCGCAATGTGCTGCTGTAATCATTCGGTTATTTTCTTTATCAATGTACCCAGCAGTACAAAGTTTATTTTCAATTGCAATCCGATCTCCTTGGTTAATGGTTACACCAGAACTACTTCCTAAAGAGGAGGATTGAGCATTTGCCTGAAGAGGTGTAATGAACGTAGCTGTCATAATGGATATAGCTATAATGTTTTTGCATAAATTTCTCATAATATTCAACCTTATAAAATATGTTTGTTTTATAAATTTTAAGTCATTCCGACTCTATTTAATAATATCTGAATAAATATATTTATGCTGTTAAAAGATGTTTTTTATATCCCATTATGATTTACAAATCATGTAAAAATCGCATAAGACGCCTTCTATTGTATGCTAAAATGGATTTATATATTTCATAAATAAATTAATAATATATAGTTAAACTGCATAAATTAATCCCTATTGAACAAGTATCTGCTCAATAGGGACTATTTGAAAGGAAATCATCCTCAGTGTGTCATTATATTCAAAAATAAGTAACCAAGGACAGGAGCCTTAATATATCAATAAAGGAAAACAATAACGGAAGGGTGATCTTTTGTTATATTAATAGTATCCGTTATTTGGAGCCTTTATTACTTATACTATAACACAATTTAAACATACTTGTCAAGTTTATCTTTTAACATATTTAATTTTTTGAGTTTATGCTGGTTATAAAGGTTTTTAAACCATAATAAAATAATAGTTTAAAGAATATAAAAGAATTTTGAGAACAGTATAGTAATAAATAATAACTAATATTCTTGTTTAAAATAAGGTTATTGTTTCTTAGTACCTATGATAAGTTATTCGCATCGTTTTATACTATAGTACTTTGGACAAAAGGTTAATTATACGTAGAAGAACTAGTGCTTTAACTTGACACATCAATCACACGATGATAGACTTTAATATACAAAAAGATGTAATGAAAGGTTTAATTACTATGAGTAATGCAACTATTGAAAAAGTCTCTAATATCGCAGATACTGTCGAAACCATTTATAACAAGGAAGATAAGACATGGCGAAATGTTCTTGCGAATAACCCGTCAGAGATCCTTTCTCAGCATGATGATAGAGCAGAAGCAATTGTGACTGGGAAGAAATTCTCTAAAGAGAAAGGTTTCGCCCACACGGTTCGCACAAAGAATGGTAATTCAATGTTTAAAATGATTCATCAATGATAAGAAAATTATACAATTAAACCCTTCCTTATGATAAAATACATAAAGGAGGGGTTTAATCATCAGGACATGAGAATCATTGTCTCATACAATGAGATATCCCAACCTCATAGGTCAGGTAGCTTCACTCAGCATTATAAAAAGTATGTATTTCTGGTTCTTGTAAAACATTATTTTCTTCCATGCATTTTACTTCTCCAAGAGCAATCGTCGTATTATCTTTTCCTGCAATTAATATGTCATCTTGAATATTAAAAGTAAAATCAATAAGAGAATCAGAAATTCCTTCAAGCCCTTTATTAATATTATTATTAATAATTTCTTCTATTTTTTTATTAATCATAAGGTCTGTTAATCCATCAGTACAAAGCATAATGATATCTCCACGCTGAATTTTATGCGTTGAAAAATCAATTCTTGCTGGCTTATATAATTCCCCATGAATCGTTTCGCTAACTATATTTCTACTAGGTATATATAACGACTCTTCTTCTGTTATTTCACCTATATCAATAAGTCGTTGCACTACTGACTGGTCTTTTGTCAACGGTATAAGACAGCCATCTCTAAATAAATACCCACGAGAATCACCGATATTTGCTATATGTAGTGTATCTTGATCAATGACTGCTGCTACCATTGTCGTGTTTCCCCAACTATGATTTTTATAAAGCCTTATTCGAGATTGATGGACAGCATCACTTATTGTTTCTTTACTCTTTTCAGATTTAAAAGAATTACTAGTAGTAGCTTTAATTACTTCCTCTACTACATATGATGAAGCTACTTCTCCATCTGGATAACCTCCTACGCCGTCAGCAACAACAAGAGTGTTATAAGACCCAGCGATAGCGTCTTCATTATTATCCCGAACAAGTCCAACTTCAGTTCGAAGATGAAAATTAAAATAATATTTCTCCATTTTTAATCTCACTTTAATATTTTTATATATAGTATTTTCACTTAATTGTATCAGAATATCTTTTAAATGCATAAATCCCCTAGTCTCTTAGGAAAAACTAGGGGATTATACTCATTCTTTTATTTATTAAAATCTTTGAAAATATCATTAAAAAGATTTTTCAACTCATATTGAATATCATTTTGTGTATCTTTTACTTCATCACGAACATACTTGATATCTTTTGGATCTACGTTAAAGATAGGTGCAATAACATCATTAATAAGATCAATTTCTCGAACCTTTTCGTCATTATATTTATTATGACGATTTTTATCTTTCATAGATTTGTTATTAAGTTTTTGCTCTCCAGTATTTCGACTATAATTGTCGGTTGAATTTTCTCCTGTAAGCATATCATCAACCATGTACGCAATGATCTTTGCGATATGGTTTTTTCTATCCTTGTCTTCTGGCTCTGTATCAAGGTCATCATGTTTTTGATAAAAACTTAGGAAATAAGTAGTATATACAGAGGAAGGAGTCTTCTTAAAATAATCATGAACCCACTGTGGAAAGGTTTTACCCTGTAGATTGCTGACAAGGTTTGCTGTGACGATAGATTCATTGTATAGCGCTTGAATTACTTCTTCATCTAGAGGAGATTTTTGTACTGTTTGGATAATTTCAGTAGGAACAATTCGAAGATTTTTCTTCTTCTTATCATTGTTTTCTACACGAATTTTTTCTTGTCTTGCTTTTTCAATACGTTCACCTTCACGGATCGCCTTATAGATAATCTTAGAGATGTTATCTCCATCAAATTCATTTTTAAGATTTACAATAATATCTTTATAATTTTCCATACTTTTTATCCCTTATGCTTATAGATTATGTGCTATGCTATTGTAGCATTGTACATAAGGATAGTCAAATTTCATGTTTGACAAAAAGATGAGCCCTACAGTACTATAATGAGGTAGAAAAATAGTCATTACATCAAGGATCATTATACTATGGGACAATATTTTAAACTTATTAATTATGATAAAAAACAACGGTATAATCCATCAGATACAACGTTTGCGATAAAATGGTATGGATTCACACGAGACTTTGCAAACAGTGTTGCAACAATAGATCTTCTTGCGCATGACTGGGAAGGAGATCGAGTAGCAATTGTTGGTGATTACGAAAATAAACAAGATTATCTCGATGATGATTTCCAAGACATCCCTGGGGATCATATACGAAAAATAGTAGAGAGAAACATCAATGTCTCGTTTGAAAAGTCACAACATGGATGGTATGAGCTTCCAGAATCTTATAATGTGCATTATTGTGGAAATGATGTAAAAAATTCATATGCATTTGTAAATTACGATAAGCATGAATTCATGCGTTTTGACGGATTTGATATGCAAGGAAACACATATCAAGACATTATTAATACCTCATATACAACAGGTGCGTATTTTACAATATGCCATTTACTTTCTTCAAATTTTTCTTATGGTAATAGCTATGATAGTTGGAGTAGAAATAAAGTAGGAATCATTCCTATTAATGATACTGTGCTTTCTTCCATGAACGACATTACGAAAGATATTCTTCAAGAACCTGATATTTCTGAGTTTTATCTAGATGATACATGGATTTGACATTATGTAATTAACCCATTATGATATATAGAAGAAATTAGTATAAACCACACATACATACACAGCCTATAAGGAGAAAGCATCATGTTGTTTACATTTTTCTGGCTACTTATCATAATGACAACGTTTATTACATCTCGCGATAAGATTAAACAATGGCAGAAATTTTCATTAGACGTGTACAAGTCCATTCGTTTCCGACATATCGCATATGCAATTATCGGTATCGTGGGTGTTATAACTATCTTTACATTATTATGGAACACTGGAAATAAAATATTGCAGTTTGGATGGATCATTACACCATTGATGAATTCTTCCGATAGTGTG
>OFBO01000056.1_pt1 | contig 11881 bp, 10 predicted proteins | sample 1520601 | NCBI WGS metagenome assembly OFBO01 (sample SAMEA3696449, study PRJEB22514) | metagenome | biome: water; feature: marine; material: hydrothermal vent | place: Pacific Ocean | collected 2014-08-15 | depth 1539 m | reverse complement strand
ATCGCCCCCCTTAAGGCGTGCCACCTTGCGGCCGGTACGGGCGTGCTCGATAAGCAGCTCGTTGATCTTTTCCTGCGAGATTGACTTCTTATAGGGGAGCTTAGAGACGTCAATAAGCTCTTTGGAAGAAATATCACACAGCTTATCGAGCTGCGCCGTAGGTCCCAGGTGATCGGCAAGAATAACCTCTGCATCCTGCAGGGCGCGCATGCCGCGCACGGTAATGAGGTCCCATGCGCCGGGGCCGCCGCCAATCAGGGTTACGGGATGAATCTGTGCGGAAGTCATAGGACTTCATCTTAGTGGGCGCTCGACTATGCTTGGGCCACATGGATACCGGTAATTACGATGCCGAAACCGTGCGCTTTTTTGATGTGGCGCACGAAGGCGCCCAAATCCGCCTGGTGGCCGGAGAAGTGGAGCGCTGGGGCGAGGCGCTCAGCGGGCTCAATCCCCGCTCGCTTGTCATTATTCCCACCGACGCGATTGCCCGCCAGGCCGCCCACCTGGGAGTTGGCCTAGCCGAGCCGTTGCGGATCCCAATTGTGGTGACCGAATCGCTCCCGCGCTACGTGGGGGCGCTGGACCTGGTCGTGGTCGTCGGCGAGCCCGGCGAGTGCGACTGGGCGTCGCGCGCCCTCATAACTGCCAGCCAGCGCGGTGCCACCACCCTGCTCATCGGACCGGCTAAGGGCCCGCTGGTGGAGGACTGCCCGGAGGATACGCTCGTCGCCCCTTGCTTGCCGACGGCCGAGGGTAGCTCGCCCGCGCGCAGCATTGCCGCCCTGCATGCGCTGTGCTGCCTGCTCTACCAGGGGCCGACCGCGGTGAAGGAGACCCTCGAGGACCTTGCGGTGGCCGTGGACCGCGAGCTCGCGCAGCTTTCTCCCGAGCGCGATGCCACCACTAATCCGGGCCGCCAATTGCGCGAGTTTATTGATGGCGCCCGCGTCATCCATTCCTGCGTGCTCGACCCGTACTCCTATTCGGAACGTCGCGAGCACGTGCAGCTCGACGCCCTCGTGGCCCGCATGGCCGCGACCATCTGGGCCGTGCACGGCCTACCGAGCGCTTATGTGGACCCAGCCGAATTGCGCCGCGCGCTCGACCGGGACTCCGATAGTTCCCCGGCCACTGATCTCTTTTATGACCCCTTCATTGATGGCGATGGTGCTGAGGGCGCTTTGGTACCCTTGAAGGTAGTTTTCTGGGGGCAGGAAGAGGCGAACCTGCCCAACTCGCTTGCAGTCCGCAGCATCGACCCGGAACCGGGCATGGGGCATCTTGCCCGCTCACTGCAGCTTATTACGCGGAGTTTTGCCGCGACCGCCTACGAGATTTCTAAAGGATAGAAACACATGCAGCTGTTGCACAGCGCCACTCGCAATTATTCCTGGGGCTCGCGTACCCTTATCCCGCACCTGCAGGGCCAGCCCGATTCCGACAAGCCCGTCGCAGAGCTGTGGTTCGGCGCCCACCCCGGCGACCCTTCCACGGTAGATGGCCGCCTGCTCAACGAGGTCATTGCAGAGGATCCGGCAGGGCAGCTAGGCAGCCGCGTATCTGCCGAGTACGGTGAGCGCCTGCCCTTCCTGCTCAAGGTGCTTGCGGCCGAGGAGCCGCTGTCCTTGCAGGCTCACCCGTCAAAGACGCAGGCGGAAGAGGGCTTTGCCCGCGAAAACGCCGCCGGTATCGAGCTCACCGCGTCCAATCGCAATTACAAGGACGATAACCACAAGCCCGAGCTCATCGTCGCGCTCACGGATTTCTATGCCATGGCCGGCTTCCGCCCCTTGGCGCGCACCCGCGAGCTTTTTGCCGCCCTCGAGTGCCCTGAGCTGGATCACTACGTTGCCATGCTTGACGACGACCCCTCGGCAACCACCGAGTCCGCCAACCTGCGCGTCCTTTTCACCACGTGGATTACCATTCCGGCTGCCAAGCGCAAGGAGCTCATTTCCGCCATTGTGGCCGCCGGCGAGCGCCTGATCGCCGCCGACCCGGCCGATTGGAAGTCCCGCGTCATGTCCACGGTGCTGGATCTTAACCAGCGCTACCCAGGCGATATTGGTGTGCTGGGCGCCTTGCTACTCAACCACATCGAGCTCTCGCCCGGCGAGGCCGTCTACTTGGATGCCGGCCAGCTCCACGCCTATGTCTCCGGCCTCGGCGTGGAGATCATGGCTAATTCCGATAACGTGTTGCGCGGTGGCCTGACGCCTAAGTTCGTGGACGTTCCAGAGTTGGTCAAGGTCTTGACTTATGCCGCTGCCGACGAGCCGCGAGTGCAACAACAAGATAAGTCCGCCCAAGACAATGTCCACGATGCCGCCGCATGGTCGTACCCGGTACCCATCGAGGAATTCCTGCTGGACCGCGTGGAGCTCACCGGTTCGTCTTCTGTGGATCTTGATTACGACGGCCCGACCATCGCCCTGTGTACCGCAGGTTCCGTAACCTTTACCGATGCTGCGGGCAAGACCCTCACCGCGACCCCAGGCCAAGCAGTCTGGCTGCCAGCCTCCGAGAGGCTCGTTACCGCTACTGCGGCATCCGACGCCGCCGACCTCTTCGTCGCCCGCGCCTAGTCCGCGTTAAGCCACACAAGCACGCTTCGCCGCCGTCCTCCGGTTTCAGGCGAAGCGTGCTTTTCCGTCTTCACTACGGCCGCGTTGTGGCTTGCTCCGCCCAATTCTTGGCGCACATTGTGGCTGCTTCGTAGCTTCCGCGTGCCAGCACATGCAAAACAAGCACGTTTCCCCGATTTCTGCCTTCAAAATCGAGGAAACGTGCTTGTTTTGTTCGCCTACGCTGAGAGCCGACTCCGAATTAGCGCGAAGGCGCCGCTTCGCTCGGTGCCTGCTGGGCCGTGACCGGTGCCTGCTTAGTCGGCACCAAGTCGGTAGGCTCCTGGTTCTGATCGGCGGATGGTCGCTCTGCAGCGGCATGGCCAGTGAGCTGTTCTTGTTCCGCCTTTTCGGCTTCGGGCCGCTCCGTGCCGGCTGGTTCATGGGCCGGCACGTCTGTAATCTTGCCCGCATCATCATGCACGGAAGGTTCCTCAGCCGAAGGCTGCTGGGTCGACGGGGCAGTGGTGGCCTGCGGGGTGTTGCCGCCATTGCCACGGTTGCCGCCCTGGTTGTTCTGCGGGGCGCCAGTAGACTGCGAGCCGTTCTGGTTGCTCGGGTAATCAGGCGTTAGACGCTGATTGCCCTGGCCGGTGCCCTGACCACCCTGGGTAGTGCTATTGCCCTGCGAAGCAGTTCCTCGAGGGGAAATATTCTCCGGGCGGTATACCTTGGTGGGCTGGGTTGCCGCCTGTGGGCGCACTACCGCATTAGGGGCGAGAAACGGATCGTTGTTGTGCGGTTGCTGGTGCTTGGCATCACCGGAGGAGGCGGTAGAACTCGTAGCGTGCGCGGAGTGCTTCTTCGAGGGGGAATGGTCCGTGGAAGAAGTGGTGGTCTCCTCTGCTGCAGTGTGGGTCGGGGAGACGGAGGTGGTCGCGGACTGATCCGCGGCATTGGAATAGTTGGCGCTCGGCGAGCTCATGCGCCAGACGGCGACTCCGACGACGACCGCGGCGATCAGTCCGGCCACAATGAACACGTAGACGCGGCGCGAATCTGGCTTCATCGTGGCTGTCCTTTCTATGAGGTGGGCCGTTTAAGCCCAAGGGGGGAGGGCGATACAGTGCCCCGGTAACAAGTTGGTAACGAGACTATCATGTTTAGGAAACATTGCGACGGCGTCGCGTTTCTGTGATAAGTAAACAAAAAGGCAGTTCACGGGCGTAGAAGGCCATGCAAACCTTTTCATCGTCTGCTTTCTTTCATCAAGAAAGCGTGTATAAATGGCGCTGAAAGCACCGAAGGAGTCAAAAGTGAGTACTTGGGACGAAAATATTTTCAGCACGGACCTCAACATCGATTTCTTGGATGAGATGGCAAACCTCGATGAAGAAGGGGTAATTCGCGCCGTCGAGGATGCCTGCGAGGTCGCACACAGCAAGCCAAAACTCAGCGAAGAAGAAGAGCAGAATGCTCAAGCGGCGGCCACCATTGCTGCCATTTGGGCTGGTGCGCCGTTTAGCGCGGGCGAAGTTGTCGAAGACTACCCCTATATTAGGGAACTGGTGGGCTCTGGCAGCGAGACCTTGACGGAAAATGCGCTCGAGGTGCTCGAAAACGTCGAGGAAGAATATGACCTCGAACCATTCATTGAGGCCCTGTCCTAAGCCGAACCTGCTGCCCGCGGCAGCGGCCGCGCGAGAGCGGCCCCGCGGGTGAAATAACAGAAGGGAAGATAGCCCACACCTATGCTGATCAGCATTGAAGGCATCGACGGTGCCGGTAAAAATACGTTGGTCTCCGCACTCAAGGAGTCGTTTGACCGGCCCGTGGAGGTTATTGCCTTTCCGCGCTATGCAGATTCGATTCACGCGCAGCTAGCGCAAAAGGCGCTCTACGGAAAGATGGGCGACCTCACGGATTCGGCGTATGCCATGGCGACGCTATTCGCGTTGGATCGCTATGGCGTAAAGGATCAGCTGCAGCGCGCCAAGGAATCCGACACTGTGGTGCTACTGGATCGTTACGTGGCTTCCAACGCGGCGTATTCGGCGGCACGGCTCGAAGACGATGCGGTGATGGAGTGGGTGCACGATCTGGAATTTGGCACCCTCGGCCTGCCGCAGGCGGACCTGCAGGTGTATTTGGATACTGCGGTAGAGGTGGCGTCGGAAAGAGCGCAGGCACGAGCCCAGGCAGACGCCAGCCGGGAACGCGACCGCTACGAACGCGATGGCGGGTTGCAAGAACGCACCGCCGCGGCCTACCGGCGCCTAGCAGATGCGGGCTGGGGTGGACGCTGGATCGCTACCGCCGATGCGGATACTATTATTTCAGCGATAAAAGACCTTGTAGGAGAATAAAACGTGGCGCCCAAGATTTTGGTTGTCGATGACGATCCGGCTATCTCAGAGATGCTGACCATTGTGCTCGAGTCCGAGGGACTCAAGCCCATTCCGGTCATGGATGGCAATGACGCCGTGCCTGCCTTTGAGCAGCACGAGCCGGACCTCATCCTGCTGGACCTCATGCTCCCGGGCATGAATGGCGTAGATATTTGCCGTGCCATCCGCCGTGAATCCTCCGTGCCCATCGTTATGCTGACCGCCAAGACCGATACGGTTGATGTGGTCCTTGGCCTGGAATCCGGCGCGGATGATTACATCACTAAGCCATTCAAGCCCAAGGAGCTCATCGCACGCATTCGTGCGCGCCTGCGTCGCACCGATTCTGCGGAATCGGAAATCCTGGAGGTTGCGGACCTTGTCATTGACGTGCCGGAGCATACAGTGCGCCGCACCGATGGCACCGAGCTGAACCTGACTCCGCTGGAGTTCGACCTGCTGCTGGAAATGGCGCGCCGCCCCGGCCAGGTGCATACGCGTGAATCGCTGCTGGAATCCGTGTGGGGCTATCGCAATGCCTCTGATACCCGCCTGGTAAACGTGCACGTCCAGCGCCTGCGTGCCAAGATCGAGCACGATCCGGAAGACCCGCAGATCGTGCTGACCGTGCGCGGCGTGGGCTATAAGACCGGCAAGGCCGGCGCCGGGGAGTAAGGACCATCGGCATCATTGAGCGTCTAAGGCGCATTCGAGACGCCTTCATTACAACGTGGCGCACCTCTTTGCAGGCGCGCGTCATTGGCATGATCTTGGTCGCCTCCTCGGTGGTCATGATCATCTTGGCCTACGCGCTGGTGTCCGTGCTCACCCAGCGCCTGGTCAGCCAGAAAGAAGACGTGGCCCAACAGGAGCTGGAGCGCGCCCGCACAGCCGTGGAACAGCAGATTGATGCCACCAGTTCTGCTAACTCCGTCCAGGTACGTATTAACTCCGCGCGTGCTGCGTTGGGCCAGCTCTCCGCCCAACAGGGCGATGCCCAAGCGGTCTATGAGCCAGTCATCGTGGTGGAAAACCAGGATGGCTCTGTTACCACTTCGCCCGAGGATTTCCCCGTGCCGGATCAGCTGCGAGAGATGGTGGATCAAGGCCAGATTGCGCAGCAGTATTTCCCAGCGCCGCGCGAGAATGGTGATCACTACAACGCCTTGCTGGTAGGCACGCCTACCGATACCGATATTCCCCATACGCAGGTCTACCTGGCGCTGTCCATGGAATCGGAAGAGTCCACCATGGCGTTGATGCGCGGCCTGCTCTCGGCAGCCGGCGTGGTGGTCGTGGTGTTGCTGGTGGGCATTGCCTGGCTGGCTACCCAGCAGGTAATTACGCCGATTCGCTCGGCCTCGCGCATTGCACAGCGCCTGGCGGCGGGTCATTTGAAGGAGCGCATGGCCGTCGATAGCGATGATGAGATGGGCCGCTTGGCCGCGTCCTTCAATAACATGGCCGATAAGCTGTCCTCCCAAATTGCGCAGCTGGAGGAGTACGGCGATTTGCAGCGGCAGTTTACTTCCGACGTCTCCCATGAGCTGCGCACCCCATTGACCACCGTGCGTATGGCCGCGGACATGATTGAGGCGGAAAGCGATAGCCTGCCGCAAGGCGCCCAGCGCGCTTCCCGCTTGATGTCGAGCGAACTGGACCGCTTCGAGGAGCTGCTCGCGGACTTGCTGGAGATTTCGCGCCACGATGCTGGCGTGGCGGATTTGTCGACGGCAGCCATTGATCTGCGCTCCTGTGTGGAGGCGGCCTACGGGCAGGTGGAGCATTTGGCCCGCGAGCTCGACGTGGAGGTGCAACTCAACCTGCCGGAGGAGCGCATCGGAGTCGAGGCCGATTCACGCCGCCTCGAGCGCATCTTGCGCAACCTGCTGGCCAATGCCATTGACCACTCGGAAGGCAATCCGGTGGCGGTCGACGTTGCTGCCACGGACACTGCGGTGGGCGTTACCGTTACGGACCATGGCGTGGGCCTAAAACCGGGCCAAGAAGAGCTGGTATTCAACCGCTTCTGGCGTGCGGATTCTTCCCGCAAGCGCCACTCCGGCGGCACTGGTTTGGGCCTGGCTATCGCCCGCGAGGACGCCGTCCTGCATGGCGGCACGCTAGATGCCACCGGCTACGAGGGCTTTGGTTCTCGCTTCCGCCTCATTATTCCGCGCACCCCGAATACCGAGGTGGGCGAGGATCCCATCGCTGTGGAGATTCCCGGCGCACCCGTCACCAGCACTGCGGACGGTAGCGAACTGGCAGAACCCGAAGCTGAAGCTACAGAAGCACAGGATACTGGCGCCGCCGAGCCGGACGCTGGGCCTGCCTCTGCAACGCCGGCTATTTCATCGGGCATGAGCTCGCCGCACGTCGACAAGAGCGAAAAAGGCAGCGATGGCGAGGCCGACGGCGATGGCATCCTCTGGCCTTCGGAACGCGAGCTTAACCGCGGCGCGGCCGCTCCAGACAGGCGCGCCTATAAGGCCCCGGACTTTGAGGGTAGGAGGAAGTAAAGCGTGTTGAGAGCGAACTATCGCAAGATTGCGGTTGTCGGCACCGCAGCGGCCGTGCTTTTCGTCAGCGGTTGTTCCACGCTGCCGAATAACACCGGCCCGCAAGTAGTCGGAACCTACCAACAGCAAGAGGACGGCCCTGAAGAAGTCATTGCACCGCAACCGGGCGATGATCCGGACTTGACGTTGCGTGATTTCTACCAGGCTTCTGCCGTGCCGGGAAACGACCATGAGGTCGCGCGCGGCTTTTTGACGGATAACGCCCGGGAAGCCTGGGACGCCAGCGGTGACGTGATGGTGGTCGATAGCCTGGACATCGTTACCGCGCCCGCTAGTAAGCAAAGCTCGAGGGATAATGAGCGCGCCTTCACGGTGCGCGGCACCATCATCGGCCGCCTGAAATCCGGCGGTGCGTACGTGCCGGAAAATGAGGGCTACGAGGCCGTCATCTACATGAAGAAGCAAGACGATAGATGGCGCGTCGATGGCTTGCCGGCAGGGGTAGTAATGGAGCGCAATGAAATGCGCAATCACTACACCCCGCAATCGTTGTACTTCTTTAAGCAGAGCAACGATGTGCTGGTTCCAGACCGCCGCTGGCTGTACAAGGGCGGCGAACAATCGGAGTCGACGCTCCTTACGCTGTTGATGGAGGGACCTTCATCTAGCATTGCTCCCGCTACCCGCCGGGCAGCGGGGGAGAATGTCACCTTCGCCGGCTACGATCGCGAACAGGGCTACCAATTCGAGGGCCTTGCTGACCTAGACGCCCAAGATCGCACCCTCTTTGCAGCCCAGCTAGTGTGGACGCTCACGGAAGCCGGCCATACCGGCCCCTTCAAGGTCAAGGCCGATGGCGGTGACTTGGTGGAGGGCATGGATAGCCTGAGCGTGGATGACTTCGCGGACTATAACCCAGAGGAAAGCAGCACCTCTTTGTCTAAGCTCTACGCCCTCAATGAGGGCAACCTGCTCGAGGTGGACGATGGCGTGGCCGAGCCCGTGAAATCCACGCTGGGCAGCAGCGGTGACGTGCAATCCGTAGATGTTGCCGAAAGCGGCCTCGTTGCGGCCGTGCGCCGCAAGTCCAATAATGACTTCTCGCTGCAGATAGGCGAGCTTGACGGCCAGCTGCAAGATTCGGTGGAGGGTCCCACACTGGCACGGCCGACCTTCGAGTACAACGGGCAAGCCGCATGGACCGTGGTCGATGGCGATCGCATCGTGCGCGTGGTGCGCTCTAAAACCACAGGCCGCATCTCCGAATCCGAGGTGGATGCCCGCAGCATCGACGATATTGAGGGCGAAATCTCCGTTATCCGCTTGTCCCATAGCGGTGCGCGCGTGGCCATGATTATTGATGGCCACGTGTACATTGCGGCCGTTGCCCAATCCAGCAGCGGCGATAAGCGCATCGTCAATGCCCGCGAGGTAGGCCCCGAAGTATCTGGCTCGGCACTATCGCTGGACTGGAATGCGGATGGCTCGCTTATCGTGGGTACTTCCTCGAGCCAGTCGCCCGTATGGCGCATCGAGCAGGATGGTTCCTCAGCCTCGACCATGCCCACCGGCAATATCACCGCCCCCGTGGTGGCCGTGGCAACCTCGCCTACCAAGCTCTTTATTACTGATTCGCACGCCATGCTGGAGCTTCCTTCCACCGTCATGGACGAAACCAACTGGCGCGAGGTCTCCGGCCTGCAGGGTCGGCGTTCTTCCCCTATCGTTTCTAATTAGCCGCCAGAGGGCCTGCGCGGCTGGGGAGAGGCGATTATGGGCTTGGGGGAGCTTATTTTTCCGCGTGCGTGCGCTGGGTGCGGCGCGCCGGGTGAGGTCTTGTGCCCACCGTGCCGCGATCACCTGCGGCAGCCGCCCTACATGGTGGCACGGCCCCGGCTGCTGGGCGCGCCTGTCTATGCTCTCGGCCCCTATTCCGATATTCGCCGCCGCATCATCATTGGCATGAAGGAGCGTGGCAATCGGCCGGTGCGCGAGTATGTGGGGGCCGTCTTCGCGGCCGGGCTGGCTCATTTGAGCGCCCGCGGCGATATCCCGCGCGAGTACACCCTCGTTCCCGCGCCTACTCGGCCGCGTTCGGCGCGGGCACGCGGCGGCGATCCGGTGTCCGCTGTGTGTCACGCCGCGGCGCAGCACCAGCGCGTGGGCGTGTGCGCGGCGCTCACAATGGGCCAGTCCACCGCGGACCAGTCCGAGCTCAACGCCCAGGATAGGTGGGCCAACCTGCAGGGCCGAGTCCGCGTGCGCGCCCCAATTGCGCAGGGCCCTGCATTGCTTGCCGACGACGTCATTACCACCGGTGCCACCCTCGCCGTGAGCATCGCCGCCCTGCAGGCCGCGGGTGTGGAAGTCTGCGGGGCATTGGTCTTTGCGGATGCCTAGATAGGACCGGTACCTACCCTCGAGGTGGGGGAGCGGACTGAAAATCCTCCCTCTCAGGTCATAACCAGTGCTATCATGAGGGGTATCACAGAGAGATAGTTACTGTGATTGATTCTAGTCCCACTACTCAAGGGAGGCATCTCAATGTCCCAGCCAAACAAAGCTCAGGTAACGATTACGGGCCGCAACGTCGAGGTTCCCGAACACTTCCAAGAGCGAGTTAATGACAAGCTGGCCAAGATTGAACGCCTTGACCCCACCCTGACCTTCTTCCACGTGGAGCTACAGCACGAACCAAACCCACGCCGTGACTCCGAAGCGGAGCGTCTTCAGATCACCGCTACCGGCAAGGGGCATATCGCCCGCGCTGAAGCCAAGGAAGATTCCTTCTACGCAGCGCTCGAAACCGCCTTGGGCAAGATGGAGCGTTCCCTGCGCAAGGTGAAGGTGCGCCGCGAAAACGTCAAGAGCGGTCACCGCGCACAAAAGGGCACCGGCGAGATTGCTGCTGAGATGGTGGCCCAGGCTGAAGCGGAGCGCGCCAAGGAAGAGCGCTACGTTGACCCCTATGCTGAGACCGTGGAGGACGTTCGCCCCGGCCAGATCGTGCGTACCAAGGAGCACCCGGCTACCCCGATGAGCGTGGATGATGCCTTGAGCGAGATGGAGCTGGTGGGCCACGACTTCTTCCTCTTTGTCAACGAGGAGAACAATAAGCCGTCCGTGGTCTACCGCCGCCACGCCTACGACTACGGCATTATCTCCCTGTCGGAAGACGCTGAAGCTTAAAGGAGCTCATACATCTCTTAGCTAACGACCCTGCTGCGAGTATGCAGCGGGGTCGAATGTGTGGTTAGGGGAGGGGGCGTCGGCAAGCAGGTTGCGGGGGATATACAGGCTGAACGGAGGCTGTCCGCCTGCCCTTTGTGCTAGGCGGGAGATGCTTTGTGAAAGCGAGTGAGTACAATAGCGACGAGTTAACTTTATTGTCGCGACTAGAAGGACTAACTAACCGTGTTTGGACTTTCCAAGCTGCTGCGCGCGGGCGAGGGCCGTACGGTCAAGCGCCTGGGCAAAATGGCAGACGATGTAATTGCCCTTGAGGATAAGTACGCGGAGCTTTCGGACGACGAGCTTAAGGCGAAGACCGACGAGTTCAAGACTCGCCTGCGAGACGGCGAAGAGATGAATGACATCTTGCTCGAGGCCTTTGCCACCGTCCGTGAGGCTGCCTGGCGCGTCCTCGATCAGAAGCACTACCGCGTGCAGATCATGGGCGGTGCGGCCCTGCACTTCGGCAACGTCGCCGAGATGCGCACCGGTGAGGGCAAGACCCTGACCTCGCTGCTGCCGGCCTACCTCAATGCCCTTGACGGCAAGGGCGTCCACATCGTGACCGTTAACGATTACCTGGCAAAGCGCGACGCCGAGATGATGGGCCGTGTCCACCGCTGGCTCGGCCTGTCCGTGGGCGTCATCCTGTCCGAGATGCGCCCGCCAGAGCGCAAGGCCGCCTACGATTGCGACATTACCTACGGCACCAATAACGAGCTGGGCTTTGACTACCTGCGCGATAACATGGTCCGCTCCCTCAACGATGTGGTCCAGCGCGGCCACAACTTCTGCATCGTGGACGAGGTCGACTCGATTCTTATCGATGAAGCCCGTACCCCGCTCATCATCTCCGGCCCGGTGGACGGCTCCTCCCAGTTCTACGGCGTCTTCGCACAGCTGGCCCCGAAGATGCGCGAGGGCATCCACTACGAGGTGGACCACAAGAAGCGCACCATCGGCGTGCTGGAAGAGGGCGTGGAATACGTCGAGGATCAGCTCGGCATCGATAACCTCTACGCCCCCGAGCACTCCCAGCTGGTGTCCTACCTGAACAACGCCCTGAAGGCCAAGGAGCTTTTCACCCGCGATAAGGACTACATCGTCCGCAATGGTGAAGTCATGATCGTGGACGGCTTCACCGGCCGCGTGCTGGCCGGCCGCCGCTACAACG
>OFBO01000040.1_pt1 | contig 13744 bp, 8 predicted proteins | sample 1520601 | NCBI WGS metagenome assembly OFBO01 (sample SAMEA3696449, study PRJEB22514) | metagenome | biome: water; feature: marine; material: hydrothermal vent | place: Pacific Ocean | collected 2014-08-15 | depth 1539 m | reverse complement strand
AGACGGTCATTATGAAGGAATACTCGCGCTTCGCCGACAAAGGCGATGAGCCGTACTATCCAATCAATACCCCAGAGGACCGTACCAAGCTGGAGGCCTACCGTAAGCTCGCCGCCCAGGAGTCGAAGGATAATAAGGTTCTCTTCGGCGGCCGCCTGGGCACCTACCAGTACCTCGACATGCACATGGCCATTGCCTCCGCGCTGAGCATGTTCGACAACAAGCTGGCTCCGTTCTGGAACGAGGGTAAGGCGCTTGAGCAGGAGCGCGGCCACTAAGCCGAACTCCGTCAACAGAACACTTAACACTCAACACACCACCCAATACACCACACTATGGAGTGTTGGGTGGTGTGTTGTATGTAGTGTTGTGTAGTGTCGCGCAGACCGGGAAAATATGATTGACCTGCGACATCATCCCGTACTGTGAGAATTTCGGACAAGGAACGCGCATGAACACTACACAACACCCCACAGTGTGTGTAGTGTTGTGTGTAGTGTTTGAGGGTGTTCAGGAGCGTTGAGCGCTGATAGAGGGTGAGTGATTGTGGTCTGGGACGATGACCAGGCGGAGATCGCCGAGATCATTGGAAGCCTGCGAACTCAGGACACCGATACGCGCGCCGTCGAGGTCAAGGCAGCTGCGGGAGGTTTTCCCAAGAAGCTCGTTCGCTCTATCTCTGCCTTTGCTAACGGGACCGGTGGAATCATCATCTTGGGGCTGGATGAAGACAACGGGTTCGTTACGGTACCAGGCTTTGATGCTACTGCCATGGCGGATGCCCTGGCTGGCGCATGTGCAGACCTCGTGACCCCGTCGGTTCGCGCTCAGATCGACATTGTTGACTGGGAGGGCGCGAGCATTGTCGTTGGCACCATTCCCGAATGTGCTCCTTTTGAGAAGCCTTGCTGGGTCGTTTCCCAGTCGAAGTATCACGGCAGCTATATCCGGGTCCATGATGGGGACCGCGTACTAAAGCCATACGAGATCGACCGACTGGAGGAAAACAAGACCCAGCCGGAATGGGATCTGGAGCCGGTTCCGGCTGCTGACATCGACGATCTGGATCCTGACATTGTGGCCGAGATCTTGGCCCGCGAGCGCTCCATCCATGAACGCATTTTTGGACGGTTGAGCGATGAAGAGGCGATGTTAGCGCTCCACCTGATTACCCGGAACGACAACGGAAAACTAGTGCCAACTCTGGGCGGGCTCATGGCAGCGGGCACTTACCCGCAACAGTTTTTCCCGCGGCTCAACGTGACCTTTGCAGCATATCCCGGCACTGATAAAGCGGCCGGGATGGGCAAGCAGCGCTTCCTCGACAACGAAAGTCTGGTGGGGCCCATTCCGGTGCTGGTCGCGGATGCCGTGCGGGCAGTCCGACGCAATATGCGCGTCGGAGGCGTAATCGAGGGAGTCTTCCGTAAGGACTTGCCGGACTATCCTCCGGAGGCCGTGCGTGAGGCAGTCGCTAATGCGCTTATGCACCGTGACTATTCGCCGCAGGCGCGGGGCACGCAGGTACAAGTGAACCTGTATGTCGACCGGCTGGAGATCCTCAACCCCGGTGGTCTTTATGGAACGGTCACCGTTGATCGATTGGGCACTGCGGGTATGTCTAGCGCGCGCAATCAGCATTTGTCTGCGCTGCTGGAGGTGACTCCTGCCGGTGACGGAGATGGGTACGTTGCGGAAAATCGTGGTACCGGATATATCGAGATTCTCGACCAACTGGAACAGCAGCTGCTGCCGCCGCCGGTACCACGGGATTCATTGACCGAATTTGAACTCACCTTTGCGCGGCGAAATCCGACTACCCCGGAGCGCACCGCGGCGTCGGGCGGCGGAACCCGTGGGCGCGTGCTCGACTATCTTCGCGAACACAGGACAGCGTCCAGCCGCGAATTGGCAGGGGCTGCAGGGCTGTCCCTCAACGGAGTGCGCAGGATCATCAACGAACTTGTTGAGGAAGGCGTCATCGTGCGCACTGAGCCGCTGAAGAGCCCGAAGCAGCGCTATCGGCTGCAGGGCTAACCACGGTGTTCAACGTCACCTTGTTCGCGCGCCGCCGCTGAATACCGTGGCGCGAATTTCTCCATCTGTTCAAGCACGAGCTTGATGGTCTCCGGCGCCTTGTCCGGTGGATATTTGTAGTCGCGTAGCAACCTGCGGACCGAGCGGCGTAGTTTCGCGCGTACGTCATCGCGTACTGTCCAGTCGGTCTTTGCATCGCGACGCAGCATGGAAACGAGCTGGCGTGCGATTTCAGCAAGAACTTCGTCGTCCATGAGCTCGGTTGCGGATTCGTTTGTCGACACTGCGTCGAAGAAGGTGAGCTCGTCATTGCCTAGTGGCGGGGTGAATTGTTCACCGCGCTTGCTTTCCTTGACAATCTCCTTGGACAGGCGGATGAGTTCGGCGATGATTTCAGCGGCCGTGAGCTGCTGATTGGTGTACCGATTCATCAGCTCGGTGATCCGCTCGGAGAACTGCTTGGAGCGCAGCTCGTTGTTTCCTGTGGCGGTGCGGGCTTCCTGCTGGAGCTGGCGGCGCAACGCATCGATGAGCAACGAGACCTCAGAGGGGGATTGTTTGTCCTTGAACAGGTCGACGGTGAGATCCTGCAAGTTCGGAATCTCAATCCCGGCCTGGCGGTAGATGTCAATGACACCGGTGGCCTCAGCCGAATCAACGACCAGCTTGCCTAGGGCGTTGCGGATGGAGTCGCTAATCGGCTCGCCATTGGCCACGCGATCGCCTGCATCGAGCTTGATGAGCCAGTTCTTGACCTCGGAGTAGAACCGCACGCTGTCGCGGTACTCCTCGGCGTCGGGGCTGCCCGAAGCTAGTGCCCAGGCACGCGCGAGTCTTCCAGCCTGACGTTTGAACTCATCAGCGACGGGACGCGCGTTTGGCTTCTCGGGGTCGTAGTTGCCTTCGGTTCTTGGATTGCGCAGGAAACCAGTGACATCGAGCAAGGCGCGGCGGAGGTTGGCGTCATCGATGAAAGCGGTGTTCTTCCATTCGATTCCCACAATGTCGTCGAGACGAGCCAGGAATCCCTTCGCCAGATTGAGCGCTTCTTCGACGTCCTGTCCCGTGACCTTCGTGCCGTCGTCGGAGGGGTTGAGCGTGAACTCAGCCAGCGCCTTCTCCAGGTTCTCGACCAACGGAGCATAGGCGACAAGGAGGCCATCCTGCTTGTCGCGGAACGTGCGGTTGACGCGAGCGAGGGTCTGCATCAGCAGCGCGCTCTTGAGCGAGCGGTCAATGTAGAGCGTGTGTAGCGGCGGCGCATCGAAACCGGTGAGCATCATGGACTGAACGATGGCGATTTCCAGCTCGTCGTCGACGTCCTTGATGCGGTTCTTCACGGCCTTGAGCGCGCTCGGGCGGCGCATATGGACCTTGAGCTCTTCAGGATCCGAAGGCGCTGCAGAGTAGATCACCTTGATCTTGCCCTTGTCATCGGCATCCGAATGCCACTCAGGGCGCAGCGCCACGATCTTGGAGTAGAGACGCGCTGCAATGGAGCGCGTCGCGGTGACAATCATCGCTTTGCCCGGAGCACCGATGAATTCCCACATGTTCTCGCGGCGGTCTTCCCAGTGACGGACAAAGTCTTCTGCTAGGGCATCGAGGCGGTCGTCGGAGCCGTAGACGACCTCCAACGCGGCGACGGAGCGCTGAATCCGCTCGCGCTCCACCTCGTCGAGACCCGTAAGTACTTCCTCGGCAGAGTCATCAATATCGTCATCCGTGATTCCAGCAATGCGCTTGAGCGGGATGAGGCGTGGCTCGAAATACACGGGAACGACGGCACCGTCCTCGACGGCGCGGTTCATGTCGTAGACATCTACGTCGTCACCGAAGACCTTGCGCGTATCGCGGTCCCACTCCTTGAGCGGGGTACCGGTAAACGCCAACATGGTGGCATTCGGTAGTGCATTACGCAGGTGCTGTGCGTAACCATCGGCGGCGGTATCGCCAAAGCCATAGTGGGAGCGGTGTGCCTCATCAACGATGACCACAATGTTGCTGCGGTCAGAGAGCAAAGGGTGCTCCTTTTCGCGGAGCTCGCCCTTTCCATTCAAGCCAAACTTCTGGAGCGTGGAGAAGTAGATGCCGCCGGAGGTTTTCTGCGACAGCAGCTCACGCAACTCAGCACGCGACTCGATATTGCGCGGTGCCTCCGGAAGGATGGTGGACCGGTTGAAGGTCTCGAAGAGCTGCTCATCTAGCTCCGTACGGTCATTGAGCACGATGACAGTCGGGCTGAGCATCTCCGGCCGACGCATAATCTTGGCGGTGTAGAGCTCCATCTCCATGGACTTGCCGGCACCCGTTGTATGCCAGATGACGCCAGCGCGCTTGTCGCCGCGCGCCGCCGTGATCGTGGAACCCACAGCCTTGGTCACCGCGAAGTACTGGTGCGGCTTCGCGATGCGCATGACTAGCCCCTCGGCCGTGTCATCGAACGCCGTGAAGTCGCTGTAGAGCTGTCCAAAACGCTCCACATTAAACAGACCATCAAGCAACAGATCCAGCTGTGTGACCGGCTCGCCGGCCACAACCATGTTGTTGGGGTCGACCGGGCTGCCGTCCTCATCCACATTCCACGGCGCAAAGTGGTTCCACGGAGTAAACGGCGTGCCGTACTTCGCGCTGATGTCGTCCGAGGGAATCACGATATTGGCAAAGCGGAAGGCCATGCCGAATTCCTGGACGTACGTCTGCAGCTGGTTGTACGCGCCCTCGACGGAAGTATTCGCGCCCGTCTTCTTCAGCTCGATGAATGCCAGCGGCATGCCGTTGACGTAGCAGACCACATCGAAGCGACGCTCGCCGTCCAGGTTCGCAATGGTGACCTGGTTGAGCGACAAATAGTCATTCTTGTGCGGCTGCGAGGACAGGAAATAGATGGTCGGGTTCTGGACGTTGCCCTCGTGGTCGATGTACTCGATACCGCGATAGCCTTCCACCAGAATCTGGTGAATGCGCCGGTTCTCCGCAATCGCGGACTGTGACTTCGGCGTGATGACCTCACCAATCGCCTGGTCGAGGTACTCCTCCGGCACGTCCGGGTTGAGGTTGCGCACGGCATTGCGCAGACGCCCGCGCAGAACGATGTCATTCCACGTGTCGCGCTCGCCGGAGCCCGGCGCAAAGTCCGGGCCGTGGCCGGCCTGCCATTCCAGTTCCGCCAGGTGGTCCTGGACAATGAGTTCGAGGGATTCTTCGCTCAGCATGAGCTTCTCCTTAGGGGTTGTAAGGGTAGGGGTGCTTAGCTTTCCGACGCCGCCGTGCCCGCAGCCTCCTCCGCCTCACCGACTGTGATGCGGCCGCTCATGAGGAGAGGAAGGAGCTCGTCGCGGGTGCGGGCGAGGACTTGGTTTTCGCGTAGAGCGTGCATTGCGCGTTCGTGGATGGGAGTGAGCTGCTGTTCGAGTTTTTCGGAGTCACGCAGCACAGGAATTACTGCGTTGTGAAGGTCAGACTTGTTAATACCGGCAAAGACAGTTCCACTGGATTGGTACGTTTCCCAGAGCTCAGGATGGCCCTTCAGCAGATAGAACAAGCCTAGATGCGATTGTTTCCCGCGAATTGCTGCGATGCCGCGGCCAATGACGCAGGGGCGTTCAGCGATATTTACTTCACCAATTGGTGCACGGACTGCAAACAGGATGTCGCCTTCTTGGGCAGTGCGCACGGCCTTCTCCGCAAAGACGCGTTCAGATGGAAAGAGCTCGCCAAAGTCACGCACGCCTTGGAAGAAAGGCTCACCAATACCTTCTTCATTCAGGAACTCTCCTTTGGGGGAAGAACCCATTGTGATGTCAGCGAGATTCGTCAAGTTCTCGAATTCTTTTGTCATGGCTTTGTTTACAAGCGTGATACTAAGTTGGGCTGAGTATTGGATAACACGAGAATTTGCACTGATTTTGTCATCGAGGGATGCCAATGTCCGCCCGATTGGGCGTTGAACTTTAAGTTCTGGAAGTGTTATTTCCCAATTGGGCAACGTGGTGATCGGCAGACGGTTTACGGTTGCCCCATATAGGGTGTTTTGGGCAATCTTTTGCTGCCATTTCGGGGAAAGCCAATAGTAGAGTAGGAAGGTCGGATCGACGACTTCTGGGTTCGGTCGAAGCAGTGCCATACGGCGACCGAGGGCTGCATCGATGTCAGGTGGCATTAACGCGGCTTCCCCGAGCCGAGTTTCATAAGAAAATAGAAGGTCGTTTTCTCGTGGCGTTACTCGACGAGTCCAACGCTGAAAGTCTTCGTCATCGATGAAATCGGATTCGTCGAGAATTAAGCGTCCGTTTTGGAGAGAGCTGATGTTCAGGAAGTATTTCCCCTCTTCACGTCGTTTGGGTGTCGCGTGAGGACCATCAAAGACTTCACCAATTTCGCGGATTCGTAGCTTTGGCATTACTTCAACCTCCCCAGCTGCTCGCGGACGACCTTGTCCAGGCGGGCGGCGTCGTCAAGCGCGGCGGTGAGCTCACCGGTGAGGCGGGTAATTTTCTCGTCGATGGGTTCGTCGTCTTCTTCGGCCTCGGCGAAACCAACGTAGCGGCCGGGGGTCATGGCGAAGTCGGCGTCGCGGATGTCGTCGAGGGAGGCGGACTTACAGAAACCAGCAATGTCTTCGTAAGCCTCGCCCTCAGGTGCGGAGGTGCGGCCGCGCCAGAGGCGGTAGGTGTTCGCAATCTTTTGGATGTCTTCGTTGCTGAAGGTGCGCTCAGTGCGGTCAATCATGTGGCCGAGCTCGCGGGCATCGATGAAAAGCACCTGGTTGGTGCGGTCAATGGTGCCCTTGGAGCCAGCCTTCTTGTCCTTGGCGAAGAACCAGACACAGACCGGAATCTGCGTGCCGCGGAAGAGCTGCGCAGGAAGAGCGATGACGCAGGAAACGATGTCGTCTTCGACCATGGCCTTGCGAATATCGCCTTCACCGGAGGAGTTCGACGTCATCGTGCCATTGGCCATGACGACGCCGGCCTCACCCTGAGAAGTGAGCTTGGAGATAATGTGCTGCATCCACGCGAAGTTTGCATTGCGCTTGGGCGGAACGCCGTATTTCCAGCGGGTGTCTTCCTCGTTGCGCGACCAATCCTTGATGTTGAACGGTGGGTTGGCCATGACGTAGTCCATCTTTTTATCCGGATGGATGTCGCGGGCGAAGGTGTCGGCCCAGCGCTCACCCAAGCCAGCAGAGCTAATGGCGTGGATGGCCAGGTTCATCTTGGCCATGCGCCAGGTGCGCTCGTTGAGCTCCTGGCCGTAGATGGCCAGAGCAGTGCGGTCCTTTTCCGTGGTTTCGAGGAACTTCTCAGCCTGCACGAACATGCCGCCCGAACCACAGCACGGGTCATAGACACGGCCCTGGGTCGGCTCTAGAATTTCCACGAGGGTACGTACGACAGGGCGGGGAGTGTAGAACTCGCCGCCACGCTTGCCCTCAGCACGGGCGAACTTCTCCAGGAAGTATTCATAGACCTCACCCAGCAAATCGCGGGCGCGCTCAGGACCCTCCGCGGTAAAGCGTGTGGTGCTGAACAAGTCGATGAGTTCGCCCAAACGACGCTGGTCAACGCTATCCGAGGCGAAGTTCGTGGGCAGGGTACCTAATAGCGACTCATTGTCCTGCATGAGCTGCTTCATCGCGTTATCGATGAGCTTGCCAATGGACTGGTACTCCTGGCCAGCGTCGGCCGACTTACCCTTCGAGTTGTCGCGCAGGAAGGTCCAGCGAGCGATGGGGTCGACCCAGAAAACGTTTTTCTCACGGTAAGCGTCGATATCCTCCAGGTCTTCCTGGATGTACGATTCGCTATCCCCGCGCTCCTCGCCTTCAGCACGCAGCTCCGCGCGACGGGCGTCGAAAGCATCAGTGACGTATTTGAGGAACACCAGTCCTAGGACGATGTCCTTGTACTGGGATGCGTCCATGGAACCGCGCAGCTTGTCTGCTGCCTTCCATAAAGTGTCCTTGAGCTCTTTGAGGGTGGTGGCGGAGGCAGACTCTACGTTCTGCTCATCCTTGACTGAGTTAGTCATTTTTCTCCTTAGATATAACGGTGTTTGTGCGTTTGAATGTTGAACTCTGTTATTAACCTGGCGGGGATTGTGCACGAGATTCAGCGATGGTGACAGCACCGGTACCTATCGAAATAGTGAGGTTGTGCCGTAGAACATCGATGCTCCTTAGCTGCTCAACCAACTGGCGACGCCGTGCGCCGAGCTGTTGCTCGACTGTGCTGAGGTCTTCCGCATTCTTGCGAGGCAATACGGGGAAGTACACCGATGCCAACTCGGAGGAGACAGCTTCGTTAATAGCCTTCTCTACGAGGTAAGGAAGGCAGACCTGTTCCAAGGGAGTGTGGCTGCGTCCACGGAAGGTGCGGCATCGTAGTGCTTGAGCCGGTGCAGTGACTAGCTTGCCGCCTTCCTCATCGATGAGCGCGCGTGGTCTTGGGTTCTTGATGAAGACCACGTCCCCTGGTTCTGTGAGGGTGCCGCGCGGTGCAATGTCTTCCAGCCGGAGACGATCGATGCAACGTGCGCCCTGTGGAGTGCTCCCCAGAATTTCGGGTTCACCGATGAGTTCCAGTTTTGCTACTGCTTCAGGGGCGAGATCATGTTCGGCAATGCGGGATCCGCTGAGTTTCTGCAGTACCCCAGTGCGAGCGTTGGTCGCGGCCTTCCACGGTAGGTACTCAAGGCGCGTTGCCCCCGATTCAGCGCGCATACCAATCTTTGGCTGCGCGTCCTCCAGCCCTGCTGAACTGATGTCTAATCCTGCTTGATGCGCGGTATGCATGAGATCGGCGGCGGAGGACGTCGACGTAGAAGAAAAGACCGAGTCATCGAGAGAATGAGTACGACTGCGCCAGGCATCAGCGGCGCGAAGAATACGACCGCGGACAAAGGCGTGCTTGCGTGCTTCATCCGGTGTGGTGAGCATGGTTGCCCAGTCTGAGACGAGACCGGGTCTCTTAAGGTCCGGCACGTCAGCGATAACCACAGCAGCATCGGCAGGGTTGCCTATGGCCTCGCGATTAGGGCGCTTGAGAATCCATAGTGCGCCCTGCTGCTGTCCGCGGTCCGGAAAAATACCTCGGGGCAGCCGTGCGCTGTAACGCAGCGGTGCAATTGCGCCGGTTTCGGTCGGTGCGAGGAACCGCCGTCGGACGACCTGCGCTAAAGAGTCCTCGATAAGCATGTCTGCGGTGGAAATGCAGAACATTGCGCCGCGCTCGTCTAAGTTGTCGAGCAAGTCCTGGAGGTGCTCGAAGTATTCGGGCGCAGTCTTTGGAGGGGAAGGAACAGCGTGGACGAGGAGAGAATTCGCTGGGATCTCCTCGCTAGCGTCGATGAATTCCACGTTTCGGCACGCTAGTTCGGCCCAATAGAGAGAGTCTGGTGCGCAGTCTTTTCGATATCCGATGCTGAGCACCAGTGTCTCTTCGAGTTCCCGGGTGAGTCCAGTGACGAAACCTAGGCTGTATTCATCAGTAGGGATGATAGGTGGAGTTGGGTTCTCTAGCGTGAGGGCTTCCGATACTGCTTGCATAGCGCGGGAAGTAAATCGGGAAGAGAGTGTGACCTGGCGCTGAGCACTGAGGTCATCTGCAAGACGGGCGAGCGCGGCCGCGGGCCCGAAAGCTGCCTCGGCTACCTGCTCTGCTGCTTTTGCGATATCAGCTTCAGGGGCATCAGAAGGAATGTTGTCTGCTGCGCGCTGGTACGCCGCGGTAAGAGAGTCGATTACTGCAGCAGAGGGCGAAAAATCCTGAGGGGAGAGAGCCGTGTTGCAGTTCAAAAGGCCCAAGGCCGCGCGTGCCGGATTGCGGAGCAGCATTCGGTAGAGCGAAGAATAGAAGAGGGCATCTTTAACGGCTGTGTCGCGGCGGCCGAGCTTGGTTTCTCGCAGCCAGTCTTGAATTTCGGTGATGGCGTAGTAGGGGTGGCCATCATGTTCTCCGTAAGGGGAGGGGAAGGGCACGTTGGATTCTGAGTTAAAGCGCTGAATCCACTCGTTGACCGCGGGGCGCGTAACGCCGGTCAGCCGGGCGACATCGGCGAGTGTCAGTGTTGCGGTCACTTGAGGCCTCCTTTCATGGGGTAGTGATGGGGAATAAGGGCGAGCGGTCATTGCTGATTGCTCTGTCCACTACGTTAAAGGAACTCGAGTGAAGTAAACAGCTTTTAGTATGGTAATCGTCCTGAAGGGGGCTTAAGGCTGGTTAATTAATACTAAAAAGTGTTGCCCGAGAGTGGTTTGGGTTTCGTGGGGATCGGGCTTCAAAAGCGCATGACTTGCTGACGTGTTCGGTCAGATCCGGTGCTAAAGCGGGGGATTGATGTGCACTTTGTGGCCGATTTCCTGCTTGTGAACGTGTTGGCTTGGGCTGCCTGTCGATGCCGACATGTGCATGGTTATCGTCTCCGCGCTGCCCATGTTTGATAATAAGCTCGCGCCCTTCTGGAACGAGGGCAAGGCTATTGAGCAGGAGCGTGGCCACTAAGCGCTATGCTTGATCACCTCTGAGGAAAGGAGGTGACGGCATGGCTGACCGCCGCATGTGGAAAATGTCGCCGGAGCGGCTGCAGGAGCACCTGAAATTGCGTAGCCGCGCATCGCGCATTCCCGATAAAAAGAAGGAACAGTCCAAGAAGGCCTGCCGGAACACCCGGCGGGCCTTTCCGCTTTTCGGTGCAGAAAACTATTGGGTTATTCCCAACCGTTTGACTTAACCCAACGTTAACTATTAAAGTTAACGACAGGTTAACAATTAGCAAACGGGACAATAATCCGAGAAAGGGGATAACAATGAACCAGTTTGAAACCCTGCGCCAGGATCTGCACGAGAACTACGGCCACGAGTACACGGCCGTGGAAATCGATGCCAAGCTCGATGAGGTTATTGCCAAGCACACCAAGAAGGCGGAGCTCGATGAATTCGTGCCGCTTTTGGTGGAGCGTGAGGTGCGCAACTACTTCGGTGCTCACCGCCTGCACGTTCGCTTTGCCGCCGGTACCAATAATGCGCTGGCCCAAGCCGCAGCGGAACTTACCCGCAAGCACGCCGGCGAAGCCCTCTTTGTAGATACCGCCGTTGCTCACCCAGAAAACGAAGCGGAAGGCCACCTTGCCCACGTCATGAACGAGCGCGGCATGGGTGAGGCCCCGAATAAGTACCTCGACGAGGTGCGCACGGTAGCGATGCCGGATTACATCGTGTTCTTGGGCCGCGAGGTAGAGCGCGATGAGGCGGGCAAGGACATCAAGATTTGGGATATTCCTGCTGCGGATACCGTGGAGGAGGCGCGCGAATTGGCTGATGACCTCGAAGCCCGCGTGCTCTACATGCTCAACAAGCTGGGCATCGATCCGGTAACCGAGCCGGTCAACGCCTAGAAGCGGTAGGGGTCGGGCAGCTGGGAGGAGACATTATTATTAGCCACCCAGAAGCCCGCAAACCTATAGGGCATGTAGTGCGTGCCCATACCGGGGCGCCATTCCGGCGTGCCCAACAGTGGGGGAGTTTTGCGGTCGCGCTGCGGATATAGCCGTTCTGGCAGCGCGCCCACCATGGGGTGGTAGTCCTCGAGGACGCGAGCGAAGGCGGAATCGAAGTCTTCCCGCGACAGATCCTGGGACAGGTCATTAATGCGCTGCGTTATCTGGCGCAAGCTGGCGTTGTCGGGCTGGCGGGAGAGGGCCGCTTGGGCGTCGCCAAGCAGCCATTGCACCTCGCCCGCGCGCACCGCAGTATCGCCGGCGCAGAAATTTTCCAGGGAATCTATCTGCGCTGCGGCCGTATTGATCTGCTTGAGCGCTTTGTACGCCTCCTTGATGGAGGCAGCGTGAAGCGAATAGTCTTGGATGTCCTCCAGCGCCTTGAGCGTCGGCCGCGCATCGGTGTACTGATTGACCAGAGAGCGCCACTGTACCTTCAGGTAGTCGCCCGCTAAGGGGGAATGCAGGGCGTCAATCCGTGCTTCCGTGCGCTTGATGAGTTCCTCAGCCCCGTCGCGAGCGCCCTTAATATAATCGAAGCGCTTGCGCACTCGGGCGCGGCGGATGAACAAGTAGGTAATGAGGCCAACCGCGCCCAGAACCACGAGCACCATAGTGGCTGCGATGAACACGGACCACGTGGGCATATCCTGCGTATATTGCCGGCGCACGGTGGTATCCGCGGCGGCGCGCGTCGCCAGGATCATGCCGACGGTATAGTCATCGTCCGCCAGCGCCGGCCGCATCTGGTCCAAGATGCCGTCCATGCGGCCCTCGTCATAAATCTTGATGTCCTGGCACACCTCTGTGCCGCAGTGCACAGCCATGCTATTGGGCTCAAAACCTACCGCGATGACGAGCACATTTTTCTGTAACCCACTTCCGCTGATGAAATGTGGATGCTCGCGGGCCAAGTCATGGAACAGAGTCCGGGAAAATTCCTCGCCCGAGTTCGGATACGTAGCGTAGACGACCTCGTGCACAGAATCCGGCAAATGCATGGACTGCGCTTGCGATTTGATGGCGTCTTCGTCCGAATTGCTGAGGATTTGGGCGTGGTCCAGAAACTCCACCGCGGGCTTTTCCTCTGCGATAGCGGCGGGCGCGCTGGCTACAGCGAGAAGACCTACTGCTGCCGCGCAAGGAACCCATCTCATGATGTTCCATATTACGGGCTCCGCGTGTAAACCGTAGTACTTATGCAAAAGCAACTACGCTAAATCGCTGACTACTGTTTATACCGTTTGGAGAATCGAAGCTATCGTGACTGCCAACAACACCCAGGCCCATGAGCCCCTGCAGCGCATCCTGCTGCCTAAGCGCGGCGAGCCCTTTGATGTGCGGATGCTCTACCTCATCGAGGCCGAGCAAAACCGCGAACGCCTCAGCTGGTTTAACCGCACCTCCGTCACCATCCCGGCCGGCGAGGAAGCCTCGTTTGAAACCTACTTCAACGCCTTCCCAGCCTCCTACTGGCGCCGCTGGTCCCAGCTGCGCTCCGTAATCCTCAGCCTGGACATTGAGGGTCAAGCAAATATTTCCCTCTACCGCTCCAAGCAGGATGGCCAGCGCATTTCCGTGGCCAACCACCTGGTAGGCACCGGCCACCACGAGTTTGAGCTGCCGCTTAAAAACTTCGAGGATGGCGGCTGGCTGTGGTTCGATATCACCGCCGAGCAGGAAACCACGCTTGCCGACGCCGCCTGGTGCTCCCCCCACGCCCCCGGCCCACAGCTTTTGCCGGACGGCACCGAGCAGCCGGCGCAGGACAAGCGCGTGGCGGTTGGCATTCCCACCTTTAACCGCCCCACCGATGCCGTGGCAGCGCTTCAAGCGCTGGCCGAGGACCCGGTGGTAGATGAGATCATCGACTTCGTCCTCATGCCGGATCAAGGCAACCAGCACCCCGCCGATGAGCCGGGTTACGACGAGGCGGTGGCCCACTTTGGTGAGCGCTTCCGCGAATTCCGCCAGGGCAACCTGGGCGGCTCCGGCGGCTACTCCCGCATCATGTACGAGGCGCTGGAAAATACCGATTCGCCCTTCATCCTGTACATGGACGATGACATCGCCATCGAGCCGGACTCCGTGCTGCGTGCGGTTCAGGCGGCCCGCTACGCGGCCAAGCCCATCATCGTCGGCGGCCAGATGCTCAACCTGCAGGAGCGCTCCCAGCTGCGCACCACCGGCGAGCAGGTCAACCGTGCC
>OFBO01000029.1_pt1 | contig 15398 bp, 22 predicted proteins | sample 1520601 | NCBI WGS metagenome assembly OFBO01 (sample SAMEA3696449, study PRJEB22514) | metagenome | biome: water; feature: marine; material: hydrothermal vent | place: Pacific Ocean | collected 2014-08-15 | depth 1539 m | reverse complement strand
AACACCATGAAAAAGTTTGCAGCAACCGTATACATCACCGCCGAAAATGAAACACAAGCACAACACATCATTGCAGAACGCATCAACTACGAAGAAGAATACGATACCATCGGAGATTACCAGATCGATTATGACTGGAATGGCGAAACCAAATAACTAAGAACCAAGAGATAACCTTATTATCTCTGTTCACACACAACACATAATATGTCATCACTCATCCCTCCCCATAACTTGCTCGTAAGAACAACCCATGATACAATAAAAACAACAAGGAAAAACAAAGGAGAATACACCATGGAAAACGTTTCAACCATCAACACTTTCAATCCTCAAAACGTTTACCTCACCTACCAATCCCCAAACACAAACGAGCAATACGACCAACCAGTAGATACTCTTGTAGAAAGCGGAACCCTATCCACAGATGACGAACAAGACATGGACATTGTTTCAGTAACTGTCCCCAACACACCATTTACAACAGTCAACCCTAAAAACGTATACCTTATTTACGAAAACAATTCCTCACAATGTGTTGCAGACGTAGTTCAAAATGGCACGCTCTGCGACGAATCAGATGATCTCAACATTATCTCCGTAGAGATTGTCTCCGAGTTCAACTAAAAATTATCAATCCTCACTGAAGTCCACGAACTTGACAATTCCAACCAATCAAGTCATAATAAATATGTACTTCGAAAACACAAGAAAAGGAGAACACCACATGTCCACGCTTACCACCACCCCAACTGCACTAACCCGAGCACTCGTACAAGTTGCAGAAACTCCAGTTGCAATCCGCTCACTACCAACCACTATTGTAGTAGCAGACGGCAACACCACACTCAATATCGACGTAGAAGCAATTCACGGAGATGATGGAGTCCTCTCCCGCATTGATTACACTATTGATACCGACGAGGGATGGGTCTTCTCCCTCCCCCGACCAAACAACATCAATGGAGCACATCTTAATGCCAAGGCAATCAATAATGCCAAGGAAATCAAGATGAAGTTCTTCAACATCTAAAAGTATAGGGGAGAACAATAAAACTATTGTTCTCCCCTATACTTACTCAAACCAAGCATACATAGTATGTAACGCCAAGTTATCCCACGATGATATTATCCTCGCTTCGAATCGTAAGGGAAGGACACTCATGTCATAGAAAACGTGTCTAATTTAACGCCGATTTGCGAGGTTGAAAATCGTAGGGTGGATGAGTTGTCCAAAGAGTAGATTCATCTCGCGAGCGGGTCGTGTGGATGGTGATTTTGACTCGTGGTGCATACGCGGGCGAGCGTGAAAAATCCGCGCAGTCTAAGTTGCGCTTTTAAAATGAGAGTAGTACAGTGAGGTATAACAACATAAACAGTAGATAAAACCAGGAGGATAAAATGAAATACACTCTCATTGATTACACTGCAAATAAAGAAACGGTCACTGTAGGTACCTGTGAGCTTTGCATGGGTACCCGAAGCATGACAAATCAATCCTTCCACTTCCAGGACGAGAACGGTGATGTTCATATCATTCCAGGACACATGTGGGTCTGGGGAGATATATTTGAGGTCTATATTGAAAATATCCCGCACTTTGCAAACTGGGTCTCTCATACAGATATTGAACCTCCTTATGAAGGGGAATGCGGATATGACTATAAATGGCTTGAAGACATTGTGTTTAAGTACGATGAGATGCTAAATAAGAATAGATAGATGTCTTTTCTGGACGAAGTTGTCCAAAGGGATAATCTCTGGTTCTAGTATGTTGGGAGTTCCCGGTTCTTCTACTTGTCATAATTGACAAGTAGAAGAACCGTGTCACCCACTCCCAGGATCCTCAAATGCGCCATATTGACTTATCTACACCACCCCTCGCTCACCACTCTAACTACACCCTCAAACCCACATATTGACAATACCAACCAATCACTGATACAATTACAAACACAATACTGATTATGCATCATAAGGTACGGACATAATCAAAACACAGTACCAACATGATGGACTCTTACGTAACCTGTTGGCAAGAGACCATCATGCACCAACAGCCAACAGGGACCAAAATAATACAATTTCCAAGAGGGACTAACACAACACCAGTGTTAGTCCCTCTTTTTCGCATGCGACTTTTAAAACGAACACCACTTCTTCATATCAGACACGATAAACCTAAGACTAAAAATTTCAAAGATATATTGAGATCCCTCCTCCCCTGAAATATCGAAAAGCAAAATACTCCTACCTCACTCGTTACCTCATTGAGAAGTAGAAGATCTCCAAAAACTCTTACCGAAGACAAACAGTTCAGAACAATCAACCAAATCCACAAGAGGAAAGAACACGCCAGTCTACATACAACCAAGGATAGGCTAACCTAACAAAATAAAGGTACTACTAATAAAGAAAAATGATATTAATAAGACCATACGTAATAGGTAATACCTACATTGTAAGTAATCATTGGTTTTAATAAGACATTGTAAGTAATCATTGGTTTTAATGAGACATTGTAGGCAATCATTGGTTTTAATCGTACATTGTAAGCAATCATTGGTTTTAATCGGACATTGTAAGCAATCGTTAGTTTTAAAACTACATGATATGTCACAATGAATTTACTGGATTTTAATATTAATCATGAGTAAACTCTCAATCAATATTTATCCTGATTATTGGATGGGGATTTATATAAAATGAGATGTTTAATAATTTTCATTTATTGATGAAGAGTTTTTTACTAGTACCCCCCTGAAAAATAGAAAAATGTGTAACTACTAAATGGTAACACAACAGACTGTACATAAGGGTTTTCTTTCTGTTGATCCCGGAAGATTTTCTTCCTACCCCCTGAAAAATAGAAAAATGTGTATTCTCTAAATGGTAACACAACAGACTGTACATAACGGTTCCGCAGAATTTAATGCTCTAGTAACGTCAATACGTATTACTCAGTTTTCTTTACTATAAGGCGATCTCTGTGGCGAAAAACGTTTTTGTAATCGTTTAGGGAAGGTAGGGGAAGGATAATCTTATAGATGTTTCTTGACGTAGTAGTTATGGTCTGGTATGATCAATGATAGTTAATACAAGACAAGGAGAAGTATTATGACTCGTTATAAGCCTGAGACAAAAACTGTGTATGCAGGATGGGTAAAAATGGTCATTAAGGGAACGGACGTTGATGAATTCGTCATTGATTTTAAAGAGAAAGAAGAAGATGTTAATGTAGATTGGGTTGTTGACGAATATAAAAAATATCTTAATTGCAAGGATGAGTCATGCAACTTTTTAGATATTAATATTGTTAATGATATTTACAATACTCCAGGAAATCGTTTAATTGTTCCTTTTGAAAATATTGATTTTATTTCTGTTGGAACAGAACGTGTTGTGCTAGAAAAATACACTCCAGGGAAAACGACTCCAAACTGGTAAAGGATATGTTTTAATGAGGATTATCAAGCAGTCAAATCTTCCTCAAGAAACCATTGATCGTCTTTTATTTATTGCAAATACCAAGAGGGGCTGGATTGATGGAGAACAAGGAATTCCGGTATCTAGAAAAGCGATAATGATTTCTATTGCTTTTCTAGAAGAATACGATAAGTATTGCCATTTAACCCGTCCTGGGATATATCCCCTTATTGAGGGAGGTATATCTTTAGAATGGAATAATAATTCTCAAAATTCAAATCGTGCATTTCCTGAGTGGGATTTAGAAATTTATAACAATGGAGATATGTTATTTTATAGTCCTGGATTAGAAAATAGGAAAGATATAGAGATTCGGTACAATTATAATAGTCATCATACAAGAAAAATGATTCGTAAAATACTTGAAATCATTTATCATAATGATTTAAAGTAGGGAAACTATTACTATTTTCTTGAAGGTTAAAACTACCGTCAAATTACTCTCACCTATGTTCGCTTAGAAGTTAAAGAATTGCGCAAAATTTTGTTCAACAACATAATAGGTATAGTCATACTATCAATAGAAAAACGTTTCATCTTGACATGAAAGATCATGTTTGATAATATCAAATTGAGAAGAAAGGATTCCTATTATGCAAAAACAAAACCAACCGGATACTGTCTTTGACGCACTCAAAATAAATCTTCCAACACCAGAACTTAGTGCTCAATATTGCCATACATTTAGTCAATGGTTATTTGATAATTATGGCAATGACAATGTTCTTATGGCAACTATTCATGGAAGTTACCTTTATGGTATTGCGCATAAAGAATCTGACATAGACTGCTATGTAGTTACCCTACATGGAGAAAATACTCAAAAAGAATTTATTACTGATAATGGGTACGTAATAGATATTAGATGCAATAGTTTAGAGAGATATGTTGAGCTTTTAGGGTATGGAGCACACCAAGCAGTAGAAGCATTCTTCTCTCCATATGCAGTATGGAACAAAGATTCTGTCTGGTATCCATATTTATCATCCCAACGTATTAATCTTGCAAAATTTGCAAAAAAGTGTTTATCTGCTGCTGAATCATTTCGTGAAAGAGCGCAATTACTTCCTGATAAAGAAGAAAAACTCTTATCACATGCAACTCGACTTGAGCATAAGGTAGAGTGCGTTCTAGATAATAATGGGGCGTACTCACCTATCTATAAAAAGTTTCATGAAACTTCATCGAAAATTGTTCAAGGAAACTCCCAATACTAAGTGAGAACACGAACGAAAGTGTGGACAACTGTGAGTAGTTGATAGGTAATGTTTTCTGATATAATGAATATGTTGCTATTCACTAATGTATTTGAGGTAAATTATGACGAAGAATATAGAACTTTCTAAAGAAAAAATGCGTAAATATGAGATAAGCTCTGATTATAGAGATATCTTGCTTGATGCGATTAAATACAATAATCAAGATATTATTCAAACCTTTGATGATTTAGGATTTACATTTGATAATGAGGAGTCTAGTCATCCACGATCAAAACCAGGACAAGTAAAGGGGTCTTTAATTGTAGGATGGAAGGATTATCAAGGGTTCAGGATTGTTGTTCGTGTACAAATACATTCTATTACAGGAACAATATCTTCTGTAGTTGTAGCAGTATATGATGGTGATGAATATGTGTTATCATTAAACCATAATGTTACTGTCTATGCTGAAATAGGTGAGGAAACTATATGGAAACCTCAAGAAGCAAAATATTTTAACAGTGACAAGGTTAAGGTTATAGAGCCCGAAAAAGGAAGATTTATTATCTCGTGAATCTTCCCTGATCTATAGAGGATCGGGGATTTTCATAGATAGTAATACTTTACTGTTTTGATAAGTAGTAGCATAACTGATATTATGGAATATATCTAGTTAAGATAAGGACATATATGTATCCAGGAATTGTTTGTCAAGGTGATCTTGATAAAACTGCTATAAACTACGCAGTAATTGTTATTCAGGACCCAACAACAGGAGATGTTATGCTAACAAAAAGGGCATCTCATATGCGAAAACATGCTGGTGAGTTTTGCTTTCCAGGAGGGAAAAGAGAAGATAATGAAACAATAGAAAATACTGCCCTTCGAGAGTTACATGAAGAAACAGGACTCACAATAAGTGATATTGATATTCTTCATAATACAACTCTTCCACACGCTGCTACAACATATACTACTGGATTGACATTTGGCGTTGTATATGCAAATCTTCGTATTTCGCAACAACAAGTTGAATCTCGATTATCACTAAATCCAGATGAAGTGGAGTTAGTTAAATGGTTTAACCCATACAATTTTGACTTACAATCTGATTACGGCATCAATGGAATGAAAATTATTGTTGATCACGATGATGGTTCAGAGGTTGTTGGAGCAACAGCTGATGTATTATACGCAACATTTTCAAACTGGACAAGCAATATTCCTAATATAGGTGTGTAAGTAATTAACACACCTTGTCCCAGTGATAAAAATCGATAGTTGCTTTTGATCTCATAAAAGAATCATCTGGATAAAGTTGGTAACGCCATATATCACTTATAGATTCTCCATGAGCGATAAAATGTATATCTCCTATTGATTCTGTGTATGTGTGAATGAAGTTTACAAGAGTATTTTTTACTGTACTTTTTTGTGTGAGGATATCGTCTTCTATATCAATATTGTCTAATGACAAGATACCTTCTTTGAGGAATTTTTCTTTTTGAAATGCAATATTTTCTCCAAATATCCTAGTGAGATCTTCAAACATTGCATGTGCTGTTTTATTATTAGTATTACCTTTTGAGGTGATTGTTCCTGATATTTTGTACATATTTTCTGGCATATATCATTACTCCTGAAATCAGTTGCTATTTTCCTCTATGATATCATATGTTTTTCTTGGTGCAAAATGCATGACTATCAAATGATTTAGGAATCTTAGTGATTCAACTTGACATGCTTCAAATCGTCTATTATGATCTAAATTATAAACGGAATACATGAGGAAAGGGAAATTACTATGACTATTGAGAATAAGACTACTTTGTACGTCGTATCGTACGCACCGGCTAATGATAATGGTGGACTATCCGGTTTTGACTGGTTTTATCAAGGGTATCGAGATGAAGCTCTGATTCATTATGGTCGTATGTCTGAAATGAACTATAATGATTCTATCGTGCGACTTGTTGAAGTTCCTTGGGATAAGGATCAGTTGAATGATCCGGAGATTATCACTGATTATCTTGATTCTCAAGAAGGACTTGATAATATCGAGATCAAGTATATGGCTATTCATGAGCATATTCCTGATACGGTCGATAGAGTTGATCGACTTCCTATTCATTCTCGAACGAAGAAGAATGTTCATAAGGTCTTGGAGAACCAGAATGCTTCTCTTATTGGTATGATTCGAGATGCTGTTGATTGTGATGGTGATGTTGTACTGATTAAGAATGCTCTTGATACGATGATGGATCTTAATGATGATTTTCTTGATGAAATCAATGTTGAGTATTTGCGTGGACAGATTGAACTAGTAGCGAATTTTTCACCTATCGTAACGGAAAGTGAAATTGTTAAGCAAGTGTTGTGTGATATTGTTAAGAAAATTTCTGGAGAAGATGTTTCTTAATATCGCTTGTTAGAAAAATCTCCTATTTGTTGAAATTGTTTCAGAAAATAGGAGATGCAACTTGCATAATCATTGTTAATTAACTATGATAGGTTTTGGTGTGAACGGAAAATTCTCTTCTGAGGGTTATACAAAGAGCTACTAGATCATATTGAATTCTAGTAGCTCTTTGCTTTATTCTTTGTTAACTGTTTCGTTTTTATTATCAGGATCTATTAATATGAGCAAAATAATTAAATACATGATAAGCAAAAACCAATCTGATCCCTTAACTCCATTATCAACCATGAGATAAATAGATCTTCCATGTATTATTATGCTATAAATATATGCGATAAGAAAGGTGAGAAATCCCAAAAAAGCCATTGTTTTAATAAATTTTGATTTGGTGTATCCGCTTGCTCTTATTACAAGAGTAACAATGATGTTAAGTATCATCCTACCAATATTGATAATTAGAAACTGATTCCAAGAAGGATCGATCCAGTTCCACAAAATGTCAGCCATTCTTATTTATCCTTTTCTTATTTTTCATATAGAACATATCAAATTGATTTATAATTATGTTAAGATATAATAGAAAATGTTTAATAATTTGCATATTTATTACACCTATAGTATAGTTAGTTATAATGGATATGCAAATAAACAAATATTCAATAAACAAATAAGAAAGAAATTATGAGTAATTACAATATTCCAGAAATTATCCAGTTACCAAGAACCTATATCAATATGGATAGTAGTATTAATGCACATTTGATTGATATTCTCAATACAGGACTTGATAATCTTCCATATAATTCTCCAGAAAGATTTTCTGAAGATGAGATCCTCATGATGCATAAAAAAGAATCCGGATCCCTTGTGATTGATACTCCAGGAAATGTTGATATTTTATATCGTGAAACTCCACAATCCGGGCAATTTCTTCATTTTATCCCACCATCATCAGAAGGTGATCTTAAGGTAACCCCTGATGAAAGAGCTCTGAAAGCACTTAATTATATTAAGGATTATTATAGGGAAGATATTATCGTCCGTCCATATACAATTGTAGATGAAGATATGCGATATGAGGTTTATAATAATGATGATATTACAACTGTTGTAGTATATGGAAATAATCATTATCTTTCAGTAGAAGATTTTGTTCTTTGTTCTCAATCTGCGAAACTAGGAGAAGTGATCCCTCAATACTTTTATAAAGGTGTAAAAGGAATTCACACTGAAGACAAAAGTATTGTAAAAACATCAGGATATTATGATACTGGAGAGCTTGATAATCTTGGATTCCCTGTACTTAAGCATATTACAGTTATGACTTTTCCAAATAATTAGACAGTAAATATTGGATGTTTAATCCTATTTACTAGAATTTATTATTAAACATACTATGTTTAATAACGGTAAATGTTTTTGTTTCATATAATATCTCATGGTTTTCCTTTCACTGTATGGCAATCAAACTATCATACGGTGAAAGGAAAATCATACTATTCTTAAGATTAGTTCATAGCATTATTAATCTCGGTTGGGAAGTGCCCAATGACATTATAAGCATTATCTAGGTACAGACAATCATATAGGTGCATGTAATAAGGGTTTGAATAAAACGTAACTTGCAAATCTTGGGATTTGAAATTTTCATGAGCTTCGTCAGTAAAGAATCCAGATTTAAGAAGAAGTGGAAATACTTTCGCTAACTCCTTATGGATTTTTACACGAACTTCTTCGAAACGTTTTTCAGAATTACCATATGAGTCCTGGAAATTTCCATCGTATTCTTCAATAGCAACGGTTCCATCTCTATGGATATACACTGAATTAAAGAGTGGGGATACTCGCTTGCGCTGAATTACTTCGGAAAGATGCAAGCATTCGCGCGATTTCTTCGTGATAGTCTTCTTTCCAATAGTATAAACTTCAAGAATATCGTCATTCATCATGGTGTTCATTATGTGTTTCCTTTCGTGTATTTTTTCTTACGCTTTTGATTATAGACTATGATAAACCATTATGCAAGTCATAATGGAATAAAACTTGGTTGACATGAATGTTTTCTTGATATAAAATGTTTCTATCAGAAATAAAAGGAGAACACATTATGAAATATATGCTTAAAAATGCTTATATAAAAAAAGATTATGACTTACCAGATGATTGTCATAAAGATTGTTATCCTAACGGATATGTAGAAAACCCTTATTATATATTGTCTGATGAAAATGGTACTGATCATACAATTAACGCTTTTGGATGGGATGATCCACATGGGTATGAAAGTATCAATATTGTTAATGATAAAGAAGAACTTTCTAGATTTTCCTTATGGTTAGAAAATTCTGATATTATTATTCCTCAATACCATAATTTCGATTGGTTTTCTCAATTATACGAAAGATTTTTACAATATGATGATATTTATAGTGATAAAAAACGAAGTGAAATTGATCAATGCTATGTAGAAGACATTCGTTTATGGGCAAAAGAACACATTAAAAAATATGATAATGTTGTGAGTATATATTTCCCAGATGAACAACTGTTCACGATAATGGAAAATACGATGAGCATGTTAAAATATGTCAATGTAGAAATACCAGAATATGATATGTTCAAAATATTTAAAAATAATATGGTTGACTTTCATGATGATGCAGTGTATTCTGATATACATCTTTTCACTTTTAAAAATCAAGTAGTAGTAGATTTTAATGAGTATGATAAATATGGAATGCCATTGTATAGAGATGATCAAGAAAATGAAATTATACTTGGTAATATTCCTTGTACTGTTTTACTTATACTAGATGAAAATGGTTATATTCCAGATATTGAAATATTTAAAGAAAGAGGATAATAAAAATGAAAAAAGATATAGAACATGAGTTTAATAAGATGATCACATCATTGGAAATGAAGTCGTATCCAAATGAGTCTTTTGAAAATGGTTATTTAGAAGGTGTAGAAGATATAAGAAATGTTTTTAAACAGGAATATAAAACTGTTGATCAAATGAGAGTTGCTTTATTGAGAAAGCGAGATACAATTAGTAACTATATGCTTCAAAAGGTAATAGAAAAAGAAGAAAACTGGCTCGGATCTGAAGATCATCACAAAAATCTTGGTTTCTATGACGCGCTAGGAGATGGGATAGATAGTATTAGAAATATAACAGATTAAGAATATACTAGAGAATTTATGTTCTCTGTTTTTACTACACATATTATGTACCTTGACCAGTCAAGAACTATGTTCTGTTATATATAGAGCATATATAGTTATTTTATTCACGGAAATCTTTTAAGATCATACTATTTAAAACTTCTACATTCTTATTAATATATAGTGCTGCATTATCGATATTTCTTACGATATTACCTACTAATTCTTCTCCATTGACCATATAGTCTTGTTCTATCTCAATAACGAGATTGTTCTTATCTAGATAAATCAATGCGCTTATTTTTTCAAACTTTTCTGAAAGAAATCCTAGAATAATATCATAATCAAAATAAACGATATTGTCATCAATGTCATCGACAGTACCAATCACATCTTGGTAGAGAATAATTCGCTGATCAATTTTTCTTTCAGGAATTTCTATTCTATAACAATATGTAATACTATTATCGTTATAATAATTTTTCATCAAGAACTGATGATTACTAAGGTAGGCTATATTTGAATTATCTTCAAATATAGCATCAATAGTTGATTCCAAGATAGTTTTATCAAGACTCATGGATACATCCTTTTGATTTCTAAATAGTAGCTTTCTGATTAATCATATATGATCAATATGGAATTATCAACTAATGGAAAAGATTAATTTCTTCTTTTGAATAAACTGTTCTTATAACTTTGAACCATTTCCCTTGTACACCCCCTACCTCTAAGCTCGCTATCTCGTGTGTATGTGGCGGGTAGGTTGTTTGATCAAGCAAGAAACGTACTAACATTATAGGAACCATAGGGAGTTGATATTGATCTCTTTATAGAAGGATGCGTTTTCGATAAATGTATTCTTCAACTCGACGATTACCTCAAAAGATGTCAACTTCGTATATTAACTTGACATACGGTAGAACTATGATTATACTAGAGTCATATTGAAACAACGAAAGGATACACACAATGTCTAAGAATCTGATCATCTACCTGGAGCCAGAATACATCGAAGAAACTCCTGCTATTGATGTTGTCCAGCTTCCTGATAATGCTCCTGTTGAAGAAAGCATAGAAAAATACATTAAGAAGAACTACTTTCCTATTGCTCCTGGATCATTTGTAATCTATGATCCTACCTGTGGTTCCTTTGCTACTGGTGGTAGTGATTGTGACTACGATAATGAAGAAGACGAGGAGCCTTACTTGTCTTGGTGGTTTGAGATTTCAGATGTGAAGAAAATGTAAAAAATCAAGCGAGAGAAATATTTCTCGCACCGTATAATCACATAGTAGGTGAATCGTTTCCTATGACAGAACTTTTCACTAAAGTGCGTAAACAGCTTTTGATACAGTTTTCACACTTTATTGTATAATGAGTATTGTATTTAGTTTTTCTCTCCTATAGCTAAATAAAGATTAAGGATTATGTCTCATGGAAAAGAACGTAAAAAATATATTTACAATATCAGGTATCATCATAGTGGGAATTATTGTCATTATAGGATTAATTGCTTCTTTCCCCAGTGCAGAAAGAGAATCAAAAAGAATTGTCAAACATGCTAATCCTAGTGGTAAATGGGAAGTTGTAGATTATCAACACGAACATTCGACGCTAGGAAATTCGTATTTTTATATGAGAAAAACACTTTCCTCTGAAAAAGCATCATTTAGTGAAGAAGAATTTAACAGGAACATAGAAAATATTATTCAATCTCCAAAAAATATATGGATCTATAAACAAAATCCAAAAATCACAGAATACTCTTGTAATCAGAACGTATGTGTTGGAAAAATTCTAGTAGGAGCACGATCCTTTCAAGATGTAACTGATGATGTACCTATAATTCATATTTCGCAACGAAAAGATGAGAAAGAAAAAAGTACTATGGTGATAGAAATCGGAGATCCTGGTGATCCTCAATATTGAAATTTTCTTGATTACTAATTGAGTACCGTTATTATTTTGAGAACGTCTTAAGAACTATTCCATAACTTGACATATCCAACCCTATATGAGATGCTTATATTAACAACGTTTTCGAAACCAGAAAGGCTTTATCATGGCTAACTATAATATTCTCATTGACGCCCAGGAAGGTGTATATCCAGTTTCTCTTGGGACAGATTTTTCTCCATCTCATATTGAGGTGAATGAAAATGGTGACGGAGAAATTGTTATCATTGAACATCTAGGGTTTCATGAAAATTATATTGGGAGAAAGATTACCCAGGAGGATCTAGAACAGTTGCTTCTAACACTTGTCTCTTATCTTCCAAAGTTTATGAATGCACAGGATAATTTAATGGTTGAATTTGATGGCGATAATGAATTTTCGACTAGTCTTTTTATCGGCAATACTGCTGGTAAATCGCTTGATGAAATTGTTGTAATGTACTGGGATTTCTTCGCGGTAGTAAATAATATCCTAGATCCTGGATCATTTGGTTGGGAATACGCTTTCTAGAAAAATATTGGGATAATGATAATTTCTAATATATCCGTATTTTTGTAACTACATAATTTCTAACTTGACGAGAATTTTTTTATATATAGTCAAAGAGTAAACAAACAAGGAGAATGTAGTGAAAAGAAAAATTGCAAGCATAACCATTGCCTTGGCATGTGCTTTTGGTATGTCATCTTGTCTAAGTTCTACCGCAAACACACAGAATCCTCCAGATGTATCTGTTGAAAAACACCAGTCTTATGTTGAAGAAACATTAGATATTCTTAACAGAGCCAATAATATTCAACTCAAAAAGGATATTATCTCTTGGGGAGATCATTGGACAGTATATGCAGATGAAAAAGCTGTAGGATATGTGAATGGTAAACCGCTTCGATTTTTAGAAGTCTATGAATTTACTAATCTTGATGGGATTGTCATTGCTAGTGAGGAAGAAAACTGGAAAGTGGTAAATTCTACAGCGAATCTAAAAGATTGGCAAGGAAATCAAACAGGACGTATTGAACAAGAAGTGTTCAGTATGCTTGCGAAACTCCATATTTATCGTGATGATCAGAAAATTGGAAATATTCAGCAAAAACTTGATCTAGGAATCAATGCTGAGATTACTGCTGATAATAATGGAGAATGGAAACTAAAAGAAAAAATTATTACTGTTGGTTCTAATCTAACCTTAACTCGACTCGAAAATAACACCGAAGTTACTCCTCTTGAAGCTATATGGTCAAGTCTTATTCTTTACGAGATTATTTCTACAAGTTCTGGAAATTCTTCTTCTCAAAGAAATAAATAATGGAATACTGGTTGAGAAATTCCTTAACATATAGAGATTCCGAGTGATTATATTTCGAATTATAAGAATAATTTTAACATATAATCATCTCGATATTATCTTTCTTCACAGGATCAAAACCACAAGTAATACTTCCTGAAGGAATTTCTGTATGTCCTGCATCTATGACTACATCTTTGCATTTTAAGATCTCATTCTCATTTACGAATTTAAGAGATATAGTATCTCCTACTATTGGCATTTTACCTGTTCGTACATAATACATCGTGAGTGAATGAGATACTTGTGCAGCAAGTTTTCCTGGTGACATATCTAGTGTGTTGTTAACTAAAAATGTTCCAAATGATGGGCTATTATGATTATCACCATAAATTTGGGTATATTCTTTCCATCCACTAACTTGTGATTTTGCAACTGGTTTAGCGAATTGATCATAACGCATCAGAGGAGCAACAGAAACATTATAATACATGCGATGATATATGTTATAAATATTTTCTAATTTTGTAATTGTTTTTACCCTACGAACAGTTTTTCGCTGACCGCTTTTATACCATTGGTCAAAATTAGGATCATTATATGAACCAAAAATACTTGCAATAGCAGCATCGCTGAGCATGTCCTCTAGTGATGAGTATTCACGAGGACATACCACGATTGCTTGTACAATATCATGTGTTAATTTCTTCATATTTACTATTCTACCTAATCGGTCTACTATAATGAACTACCAACTCACTGAAGATGAGTTGGTTTCCTGTTTCTTTGAATTGTAACTTGTACTACCTTTCAAGTAATTGAAGTGTAGTATAGGGGTTGCATCCTCCGCAGGCGTTCTCCCCAGTCCCTGGGGAGTATTATAACGATTATCTGACAATCCAAATCGGATCATGTTCTTAGCAGCATGAATATCCCTATCATCAGAATACCCACACTGAGAGCAGAAGTATATTCTTTCATCTAATTGGTGTTTATTCTTTGCACCACAAACACAAGTTTGTGTTGTAGCATCACCACGTGAAAGCATAGTGACCCATTCTTTAGTTCTTAACAAGGCTTTTACTCTTCCAAGAATACCTTTCTGTATTTTCTTACCAGCACGAACATAACCATCACGTTTCTTCCAATTACTAATCATTTCGTCCTGGAAGAAAACATGCTCATAATGGGAAAAATCACTCACTATCTTATACGCAAGATCCTGTTTCTTATTATCTAATCTTTGGTATTCTTTCTTGATCAGGTTGCAAGTTTTCTTATAATTGTTTGATCCCTTTACTTGTCTGGATCTTTTCTTTTTAAGACCTTTTAGGCGATCAGTTTCTTCAACATATAATTCCAACTTGTCACCCTCACTAGTAGTAATGCTTGTAGATAATCCGAAATCTATACCTATAACAGAACCAGCAACATACTCTCTTTGGGGAGTGTTCTTCTTATCTTGGTATGTTGTTATCTTTAGATAATACCCATCAGGTTTTTTGATGAGTTTCGCATTAGCGAACTCTACATTTTCAGGAATGTTATCAAAACCACGTACTCGTACCCAGCCAAGTTTTTGTATTTTAGCTTTTTGAGTAGTACGATCAAGTTTATACGTGTTTCCGTACTCTTTAAGATCGATGCTTTTGACTTCTTTGCAGAATTTAAGCGCACCTACTTTTCTACCCTTGTTCTTGGTTTCTTTTAAAGATTTTAAATCATTTTTAATACCAGAAAGAATAGATTGTCTCATGTGAGAACCAAGATTTTTCAATTCTCTTTCATCATAAGAACCATCAGGAAGTTTCACTTTAGCAGTCTTCATTAAAGGTGTAGCCTGATTAATACTACCTGCTATTATATGGTTCTTCATCCAT
>OFBO01000028.1_pt1 | contig 15637 bp, 18 predicted proteins | sample 1520601 | NCBI WGS metagenome assembly OFBO01 (sample SAMEA3696449, study PRJEB22514) | metagenome | biome: water; feature: marine; material: hydrothermal vent | place: Pacific Ocean | collected 2014-08-15 | depth 1539 m | reverse complement strand
CAATGGAGCGCAAAAGGAAATCGCGCAGCTGCCGGGCGAAGCCCACATATTCCAGTGCGGGCCGCATCTCCGCGGGCCACGATCCATGCCCGTCTTCTGCTTGGCCAGTGAGCAGCTCGCGGATGACGGCGTCCTGCTCCGCACCGGTAATAAGTCGCAGCTCCTCCTCGGCCGCTGTGCGCAGCAACGCGAATGCTAGGGAGTGTACGGAACTCACCATGGAGGTCTGTGCGGCGTAATCCTCGAGCCGCTCAGAGAGCTCGCGGCGCAGCCGGGCGCCGGATTCCTTCGAGGGAGCGATAACCAGGATGCCGGAGGGATCCGCGCCGGTCTGACGGGCTTTATCCAAGGCATGAATGACGGTATCGATAAGGAAGCTGGACACACCGGTACCGGCGGCACCGGTTACCTTCCAGGTACCGGATTCGGGCAGGTCAACAGGCCAACTGCGGGTCGTGGCGGACTGGGTACGGGGAACGAGGCGCACCTGCGGGGACGGTGGAAGGACCACTCCCGCACGCGCGGTGGAATGGGGGTCGTAACTCACCGCTCCAGTATGGCAGATGCCCGCGACACCAGATGCTGCTCCACCCGCTCAATGTGCGAACGCGTGTTTGAACGCGACTCGGAGTGCAGGTCATTGACATAACGGCGATACGACACAGCGCGCAACAGCAATTCCGGCATACCGGGTACATGACTAAAGCGCTGACAGATCCCATCATCGACCGCTTGGCCAATGAGCCCATCCACAATAACCAAAGCGGCCGTCCAGCCGGCTGGGCGCGGGGATTCGCTCGGAACAATGTCCACAATGCCCGGCGGGTTGGAGCCGTGGTAAACCGTGGTGGTGAGAAGAGCGGTGTGGGCGGGGATAAGGGGGACGTCGGCAAGCAGGGCTGGGCGATAAGCCTCGCCTGTTTCCTCCCAGGCGGCGCGCTCTGCACGAGCGAAGGCATCGCTGCGCTGCCCGTTGGGAAGGGGTACCTCGGCTATAGCCGCGTCGAGGCGCAACGCCATCTGTGCAGTTTCATCAATTCGCCCGCGTACTTGGCCCGGAATAAACTGGGTAGCCTTCCACCCTGCGGCCGTGTGCCGACCATCGCTAGACAGTACCGGCCGGGAAACGCGGGCCCCCTGCACACTGAGGCGCTCGCGCACCTTAGCGGACCAAGCGGCAAACGGACCGGCCTGGGAATAGACCACGTCGCCCACCTTGATGCCGTTATCCCACACCGGGCCCAATTGATCGCCCTGCGCGCGGCGGGTACCAATGGCACCGGTTTCCGCGTGGAAGGCGCTTAAAACATGCTCTGGGGGAAGCGGCATCCTTAACTCCTATTCGGGTTGGTGGGGATCCTTATTATCCGGATTCGGATAAGGCCACGGGTTTGGTGAGCAGGTCACATCCTCATCAGGATAGACCTCGCTGGGCTTGCGATCGTGCAATTCTTTGTTGTTAAGGTCCAAGGTCTGCTGCATCATGACCGGCGCTAGCTTGCCTTGGCCGCCACACGGCTGGTGGGCCGCATAGCCAATGGCATGACCCAACTCATGGTTGATGACGTACTGGCGATAATTGCCCAAATCGCCTTCAAAAGGCGTGGCGCCGCGCACCCAGCGGGCCTCGTTGATAATGGTGGTGGACTCGCCCGTAATGGTGGTGTGGCAGGAGGTTTCCGTTTCAATCTTCTCGCCACAGCGCTCTGCGGCGGTGCCGAGCGAAGTCAGCTGGATGCGGGTATCCGGTTCCGCATCAGCGGCCACGTGCTCGAACTCAAAGTCCTTCTGCGCGGTCCAGCCGCGCGGGTCAGACAAGGTGGCCTCCACCATGGCGGCAAAAGACTCATCGCCTCCATACGGTGCGGTGTTAAGGCCATCTTCTACCTCGATGGAATAGCGCACCTTTTGCTCGCCGCCCTTACCCGCGACGGCGCCAGGCTCGCCTACCTCGTGGAAGGTGCCCTTGCCCTGCTTGGTATAGGAGCCACCGGGCGGCATCTCGCTGATTTCCCGCTTGACCACTGCAGCATCGGCAGGATCAGGGCCCATCTTCTCCGTACTCGTTGGGGCAGCCTCGCTAGTGACTTCCGCCTTTTCTTCAGAGGAAGAGGAGGTGGCGATATCGACGATGAACCAAATGGTCAGCGCGATCATGAGGGGGATAGCCACCACGCGCCACCAGCCATATTGACGCGCAAACCGGACCACCGCATTGGGGTGGTCCGGCGCATGGCCCTGGCTCCGGTGAGCGTGGCGATTCTCCCTTTTTTCCATGGGGCCTTAGGTTACCCGTTTGTATTTAAAAAAGCTGAATCAGCAGCCCTATGCGCTCGCCTTAGGCGCCGGCGAATCCCACGGCGTGCTTCTTGGCAATGCCGACCTCGACGTAGACCACGCGGTCAGTGCGCACGAGGTACTTGCGGCCCTTGTCATCTTCCAATTCCAGGGTGGAGTTATCCGCCAGGGCACTATTGATCTTCTGCGTCAGCTCGGCTTGGTCACCTGCAGCGCTAATGACCAGCTCGCGAGCGGTTTCCGCGAAGCCAAACTTGATATCCATGAAGATTCCTCCTCTAACTAGAGTTTTATTGTCAATGGCCCCACTATAACCATCCCGGCTACTATCAAGGTGTGTCTGACATAAAATCCCAGCCACCGAGCTTCGCGGAACTCGGCGTTGCGGCCGAAATCTGCGATGGTCTCGCCTCCCGTGGCATCACGCGTACTTTTGCAATCCAGGAATTAACCCTGCCCATCGCGCTATCCGGCCAGGACTTGATTGGCCAAGCGCGCACCGGCATGGGCAAGACCTATGGCTTTGGCGTGCCGCTTTTGGACCGCGTCTTTGATGATGCCGATATCGACGAGCTCGATGGCACCCCGCGCGCCCTCGTGGTGGTCCCCACCCGCGAGCTTGCCCAGCAGGTCACCGAGGACCTGCAGGTAGCTGCTACCCACCTACCCGTGCGCTTAGCCTCCATCTACGGCGGCCGTCCCTATGAGGAACAGATCAAAAAACTCAACAAGGGCGTCGATGTCATCATTGGCACGCCCGGCCGATTGATCGATCTCCACGAGCGCGGCAATCTGCAACTAGATCGCGTGGCTATCTTGGTGCTCGATGAGGCCGACGAGATGCTGGACTTGGGCTTTTTACCCTCGGTGGAGGCTATCCTCAAGGCACTCGATGGCAATGCCCACCAGACCATGCTCTTTTCCGCCACGATGCCGGGCGCAATTTTGACGCTCGCCCGCCGGTTTATGGAAAAGCCCATCCATATCCGCGCCGAATCCGGCGAGCAGGATTTCACCCATTCCTCCACTCGCAAGGTCACCTTCCAGGCCCACCGCATGGATAAGGTTGCCGTCGTCGCCCACGCCCTGCAGTCCTCCGGCCGCGGGCGCACCATCATCTTCGCTCGCACCAAGCGCGCGGCCGCCCAGTTGGCCGATGATCTTGCCCGGCGCGGCTTCCACGTGGGCGCGGTCCACGGCGATCTGGGGCAAAAGTCGCGCGAGAAGTCGCTCCATGCCTTCCGCACCGGCCAGGTGGATATCTTGGTCGCCACCGATATTGCCGCCCGCGGCATCGACGTTGATGATGTCACCCACGTCATCAACTATCAGGTTCCGGATGATCCGATGACCTTTGTCCATCGCATTGGCCGCACGGGGCGCGCCGGCCATACGGGCACCGCTATCACCATGGTGGGCTATGATGAGCTGGGCAAATGGCAGGTTATTAATGATGAGCTGGATTTGGGTGAGCCGAATCCACCGCAGTGGTTCTCCACGTCCCCGGAGCTGGCCCAGGCTCTAGACATCCCCGCGGAGGTAGAGGAAACTGTCGGCCCTGAGACCAAGGTCGTGGGCCAGGTGCCTGTCCGCGAGAAATCCCCCACCCGTACCACCGCGCGCCGCGGCAGCTCCCGGCGCCGGCGAGGAGGCCGCCGATGACTAAAGCTCCCATTTTGCGCTCGACCCCCGCCGATTGGAAAGCTACCGGCATTATTGCCGTGGTCTGCGCCATCGCGGTCGGCGGGGCGGCTATTACCGCCAATATTAATCAAGCGCATCTCAGCCAAGCGGCCGTTCCTGGGGATAAGGATGCACCCGCGCTTGCCGACGTCCCCGAGGCCCTCCACGAGTCCTTCAGCCTCCCCAACGAACCAGTACCCGGCCAATACCGGGCGGTTTCGGCACACGGCCTGACCATCACCCACGCCGATCACACGCTCACCGCCACCAACCCAGACGGCTCCGAGGCTTGGACTTATGAGCGCACGGACGCGGATCTGTGCTCGCTGTCAACAGCGTGGGGCAAAATCGTGGCGTCGTATAAAACCGGCGTGGGCTGCGGGGATACCGTGGCAATTGAGGCTGCGACCGGTGAGTATGACAGCACCCGCAGCGCCGTCAGCTCGGAGGAGGTAGTACCCGTTTCCTCCAATGACCGGGTAGGAACGGTCTCCACCGACCGGATTGATCTGTGGCGCTCCGATATGGTGCGCACCGTGGAATACGGTGATGTGGAGGCCAAACAAGAGCCGGACAAGCAACCGCATGAGGACTGCTCGATTAGCTCCGCCCTCACCCGTACCGAGAATTTGGCACTGACCGAATCCTGCCCCGATAAACCGGGCACCACCTGGTTGCGTTTCCAAAACACCACCCCTGATGATTCCCGTGAGCCCGATATCGCTGCCGATGTGGACATAGCCACCGACGGCGCCCGGCTTGTCGCTGTGGGACAAAAGGCCGCCGCCGTCTACCGCCCAGGACCGCACCCCACGATCGAGTCCTATAACAATAAGGGCGAAAAGCTGGACTCTACTTCGGCAGAGCCCTCTCCAGACATCGATGCGGGCGCCTCGCCGTTCGCCCCGGCAACCGCGGATCTGCCGCACCATATGACCTGGTTTGATGGCTCCCGGCTCTATCTCTTCAAGCCGAGCGACCTCGCAGTAGATCACGTGGTAGAAGATGCCATCGGCACCCCCATCGCCGTCGACGAGCACATGTTGGTGCCTACCCAAGAAGGCATCGCTGTCGTGGATTGGTCCACCGGCAAGGCTCTGCGAACCATCCCGGTTGATCGCGGCAGCTACGACGGCCCCGTCTACCTCACCTTGGCGGGCGACACCATCGTGGAAACCCGCGGCGATCAGGTCGTGGGCCTAAGCGCCGATTAACACCCTCCACTACAGAAAGGGCCGCGCCTTCCGGATTTACCCGGGGCGCGGCCCTTGTGTGTGGCGGCGAATTTAGAAGTTAGCTGCCGCCCACTCCGTGGAAGCGCGGACGAACATGAGCAGGAAGATGACTACGGCGGCGCTCGCCAAGGTCACCGCACCAAGTAGCGGCGATCCTCCGCTAAACATCTGGAAGGAGCTCGCTGCCAAGATGAGCTCGACCAGGATAATGGCTCCCCTACCCCAGCGCTTTCCCTTGACCATGGCCCAAGCACCGACAATGACAAAGCCAAAGACAATAAAGATAAATAGTGCGGTGCCCAGCCCCACAAAGCTTCCGGAGCCCGAGTCCGACACCATGGAACCATTTTCTGCGCCGGTCGCCTCGCGCACGATCAGGAAGATACCGAAGCAGATGACGGCAATGGACTGAACCACGGCGAGCGCTGCAGCCACGAGGACCGGCTGTGGCGCGCCCTGCTGGGCCTTCTCCTCACGCGCCGGCTGCGCGGAGGAAACACTTTGCTTTTTGTTTACCTGCTTTTTCTTCTGCTTAGACACAAACCCACAGTCTACTCACCGGTCAAGGCCATTTCCTTGTGCGCCACTCAGGTTTCGCGGGGGCAGGGGTTAGCCAGGTAGATTTGACGCTTCTTCAGTCACCGCACTCAATGCTTTTGGGACAATACGCCAGTTCAGCGCGTTTCTCACAGGCTTCTTTCAACTCATACGTCGACCTAAATGACCCCCACACTAGTTTCATTCACGTGAGGTTGACCACAATTTCGCCTCTACCCCTAGCGGAGTCTGAGTAAACATGTCATGATTCTGGGGTAGCAAAAAGAAAGAGGACGTAAACCTCTTCTTAACTTGAAGGAAACTTCAAGTAACCACAATGTGAACCATTGGCGGCGGCGACGCTGGCCCGACCTCGAGACCGGGCCCCACTGCACGCAGACCAGTTCACACAACCACCCACCCTGGCATTGGTTGCTTTTCATTTTCATGAAAAGCGCTTGTGCTTACTGCTGTCGAATTTTTGTTAGGAGATATCAATCATGGATTGGCGCCACGAAGCTGTTTGCCGCGACGAAGACCCCGAGCTGTTCTTCCCAGTAGGCAATTCTGGTCCTGCACTTACCCAAATCGCTAAGGCCAAGCTGGTCTGCAACCGTTGCCCTGTTGCCTCTTCCTGCCTGAAGTGGGCACTGGAATCCGGCCTAGACGCCGGCGTCTGGGGCGGCCTTTCTGAAGAGGAGCGCCGCGCCCTCAAGCGTCGCCGCAACCGCGGCCGTGGCCGCGCCCGCGTTTCTGCTTAATAAGCAGCCCCCAATTTTCGTTTCGGCGCCCTTAGCCGCTACAGTTGAATAAAGTTCAGATACCCTCAACGAAGGAGTGCGCAATGAGCAAGCGTGGTCGCAAGCGCAAGGATCGCCGCAAGAAGTCCGCTAATCACGGCAAGCGTCCTGGCGCATAACGCACAGCATTACTCAAAGCCCGGTTCCCTCGGTCACTTCGACCGTAGAACCGGGCTTTTGCTATGTCAGACGCACATCGATGTCGTCTCCTAGCTCCCCGCTTGACCTCTCCGTGCCTTAAGTCCAATGTGATCGGGCCGAATTGAACACATTGGGGTCTCAATTCGGCCCTTCCGCCCTCAATTCGGCCCGATCAGTATGGACTCAAGCAAAAAGTTGGAAGATCATGAGACCAGACCCCACCACAGCGGGTGAGCAACAGTGCCTACCACGCCGTGTCGATGCGGGTGATCTCTATCGAAATGCGGCGGCGCAGCGCCTGCGGCGCCTTGGCCTGGCCGTTACAGCAGTTGCGCACCAGGGAGCGGATAATCTCCTCGCTCTCGAGGCGCTGCTGACAGAAATCGCACTGGGCGATGTGCTCCCGGATAGCGAGCGCGCGGGCATAGGTGGTCGATTCATCGAGAAGCTCGCACAGGAGGGCCTGTACCTCTGGGGAGCTACACGCACCACAGTTGTGTTCCGTTGCGCGGTCCATTACTTCTCCTCCATGTCTGGGTGTTCTAATCCAATGCCTTGTTCTCGTGCCACGTCTTTCAACGCTTTCCGGAGCAATTTTCTTCCCCGGTGCAATCGGGACATCACCGTGCCCAGCGGAGTATCCATGATTTCTGCAATCTCTTTATACGCCAAGCCCTCTACATCCGCGTAGTACACCACCATCCGGTAGTCATCGGGCAGGTCATTCATGGCCTCTGAAATGGTGGCGTTTGGCATGTCCTTAAGCGCAGCTACCTCGGCGGATTCCAGGCCAGTGGAATCGTGTCCCGCGGTGGTATAAAGCTGAAAATCGCTCAGGTCATCGGCCGAGGACTCCGTGGGCCGGCGCTTCGCCTTGCGGTAGGAGTTGATGTAGTTATTGGTCATGATGCGATACAGCCAAGCCTTAAGGTTTGTACCTTCCTTGAAGGAATGAAAGGACTTATAGGCCTTGAGGTAGGTCTCCTGCACGAGGTCCTCAGCATCTTGCGGGTTGCGCGTCATGCGCAGGGCACCGCCGTAGAGCTGGTCTAGCAGGGGCAGCGCTTCCGCTTCGAAGCGGCGCTGCAGCTCCTTTTCGCTGATTGTTTCTTTAGCCACAATTTCTATCCTAACGCGTAGCGTTAGAATCCCAGTCATGTCCAAAAAGTCCCCGCATGCAGCCACCCCAGCGCTCAAAGTCATGGAAGACGCCGGCGTAGACCACCATGTGTACACCTTTGAGGCGGGCAAGGATCACTTCGGCGATCACGCCGCGGCGGCCCTCGAGGTAGAGCCGGAACGCGTGCTCAAAACCCTGGTCATCGATTTAACGGCAGGCAAAGGGCCCAAGCGGAAGTTGGCGGTGTGCGTAATCCCTACCACCCACCACCTGAGCCTCAAGAAGGCCGCGGCCGCCCACGGCGTTTCTAAGGCCGCCATGGCGGATCCGCATGACGCGTCCAAGTCATCCGGATATATTCCCGGCGGCATTTCCCCGCTGGGCCAGAAGAACGCGCTGCCCACGGTCATTGAGGAAACCGCCGTGCTTTTCGATACCGTCTTTATTTCCGGCGGGCGCCGCGGGCTGGATATCGAGCTCAATGCGGAGGACCTCGCAGAGCTGTGCTCTGCTAGCTTTGCCGATCTACTCGCCGAGTAGCTCCGGATAATCGTTGGATACGCTGCCCACAGCCTTGTCGGCGGGGTGGGTGTGAAAGCCACGCAGTGGCGTCGGCAAGAGCAGCTCAGCGGCCTCTTCGGGGCTGCCCTCCAGCCAGGTACGCATTTCTTCGGCCGCCAAGAACCGCGGCAGGCGGTGGTGCAGCCACTCCATTTCTTCCGTGGCTGCGGTGGTGACAATCGTGGCGGACAGGCGGTCTAGGCCGGTGTCCCACAGGCCTGCCGCCCACAACAGGCCCTCTTCCGCGCGAACATAATAGGGCTGCTTGCCGCCTTCTTCCTGGTGCCATTCGTAGTAGCCGTTCATGGGGATAAGGCAGCGCTGCCCTTTAAAGGCATGCCGGAAGGAGGGTTTGGTGGCCACAGTTTCCGCCCGGGCGTTAAACAGCGGCGGGCCGTCCAGGTCCTTCTTCCAGTGCGGCAGCAGTGCCCACCGCGCAGGGTCGACTTGGGCGAGGCTTTCGCGCACGCGCACCATCGCCACCGGCTGGGTGGGCGCAATATTGTAGCGCGGGCCTGGGGTGCCTTGTGGGGCATGGACTTCAGTAACTCCGGGCAGTGCGCCCACTTCATCGAGAAGGGACTCGGTAAAAAGAACGAATCTTCCGCACATGCCCTCTATTATGGACGATATGTCTCAACCTTGGTCCGCCCCGCAAGCGGCAGGCCCCATTACGTGGGCCCAGCACGTGCCGGGCTCGAAGTCTATTACCAACCGCGCTTTCATTCTGGCGGCGTTGGCCGATGGCCCCTCTACCCTGCGCGCGCCGCTGGTCTCCCGCGATTCGCAGCTGATGGAAAAGGCCCTGGAATCTATGGGCGTGCGCTTCGAGCACGAAGGCGAGGATATCCACGTCACCCCAGGCCCGCTTAAGGGTGCCACGGTGGACTGCGGCCTAGCCGGCACCGTTATGCGCTTTATCCCGCCGGTTGCGGCCCTGGCGGACGGCGCCGTGCTTGTCGACGGCGACGAGCAAGCCTACGCCCGCCCCATGTCCACCACCCTGGATGCACTGCGCCAGCTCGGCGTCGAGGTGGACGGCGATAGCCTGCCCTTTACCGTCCGCTCGCATGGAGTGCCGGAAGGCGGCGAGGTTACTATCGACGCCTCTGGCTCCTCGCAGTTCGTCTCCGGACTCCTGCTGGCCGGTGCGCGCTTTGCACAAGGCATCACCGTCACCCACGAGGGCGGTCCCCTGCCTTCCATGCCGCACGTGGAGATGACCGTAGGCATGCTGCGCCAAGCCGGCGTACGCGTAGATTCCAGCGAGAATACCTGGACCGTGCACCCCGGTCCGATTGCCGGGCGGGAATGGGCAATCGAGCCAGATCTCTCCAATGCCACGCCCTTCCTTGCCGCCGCTGCCGTCACCGGCGGCCGGGTAACCATTAAGCGCTGGCCTGCCAATACCACCCAGCCGGGCGACGCCATTCGGCATATTTTGGTGGATATGGGTGTCATGGTCACCCAAGAGCCGGGCTTTGTTACTGCCAAGGGCGCCAAAGACGGCGCGCTGCAGGGGATCGAGCGCAACATGGGCGATATTGGCGAGCTCACCCCCACCGTCGCGGCATTGTGCGCCCTGGCGGACACCCCCTCTACCCTGACCGGCATTGCGCACCTGCGCGGGCACGAGACCGACCGTTTGAAGGCGCTGGCGGATAATATCAACGCCCTCGGCGGCAAGGTCACCGAGCTTGCCGACGGCCTACACATCGACCCCGCCCCTCTCCACGGCGGGGAGTGGCCGTGCTACGCGGATCACCGCATGGCCACCGCGGGCGCGATTATCGGTCTGCGGGTACCGGGCGTAGAGGTAGAAGACATTTCCACCACCGCGAAGACTCTGCCTGGCTTCGACCGCATGTGGGAGACGATGGTGGACCCCGAGCAACAGGAGAGCAATGGCTAGGCGTTTCGGTTCTTTCGATGAATCCGACGTACGCGTGCGCCCCGGGAAGGGCTCGCGGCCACGTACTAAGGACCGCCCCAAGCACAAAAATGCCAAGTTCGGCATGGTCATCACCAAAGACCGCGGGCGCTGGGGCGTAGCACTGGACGACGGCCCGCGGGTCACCGCCATGCGCGCCCGTGAGCTGGGCCGCACCGCCATCGAGGTGGGCGACCGCGTGGGCGTGGTGGGCGATACCTCCGGCAAGAAGGACACCCTAGCGCGCATTGTGAAGCTGGAAGAACGCACCTCCGTCCTCCGGCGCACGGCCGATGACACCGACCCTTATGAGCGCATCGTGGTGGCGAATGCGGACCAGATGCTGATCGTCACCGCCGTGGCCGATCCGCCGCCGCGCTCTGGGTTTGTCGAGCGCGCCCTCATCGCTGCGTTTGTGGGCAATATCCACCCCATCCTGTGCTTGACCAAGACCGATCTCACCGATCCTGCCCCCTTCGCGGCCGAGTTCGCCGATCTCGATATCACGGTGGTGGAAGCCGGCGTCGACGACGGGCTTGAGGCGGTGCGCCACCACATCGACGGCCACGTCACCGCACTCATCGGACATTCCGGCGTGGGTAAATCCACCCTGGTCAACCGGCTGGTACCGGATGCGGATAGGGAAACAGGGGAAGTATCGGGCGTCGGCAAGGGCAGGCATACTTCCACCCAATCGGTGGCGCTCCCCCTCCCCGCCGAGGATGCATTCACCGGCGGCTGGATTATCGATACCCCCGGCATCCGTTCCTTTGGCCTCGCACACGTGGATGCCGATGACGTGCTTGGTGTCTTTGAAGACCTTGCCGCCGCCATCGAGGACTGCCCCCGCGGTTGTACGACATGGGCCCGCCTGCGGACCCAGAATGCGGCCTCGATGATCCTGCGCTTATACCCCCTGATACCGCCAGTGCGCGGCGGCGCGACGCGGTGCGCGGCCTACTCGAGGCCCTGCGCACCAACGTGGAGTGGGAAAATTAGAGGTGGAAGCCGGTATCGGCCATAACACCCAAAATGCCATCCACGATGCCGAAGAATACATCGAGGATCTGGCCCCAGGTGCCCTGGGACGAGGTCTCTAGCAGCGCCAGCCACGGGGTGGTGGGCACGGCGTCGGCAGCCGCATCCGCAGCTGGGGTGGTATCTGCCAGGGCGGCCGGCGCGGCGATGAGGGCTGCGCCTGCGGTAACGGTGGCCGCAGCGAGGTTCTTGAAGCGCTTAGTCATATTTTCTCCTTGAGTAATTAGAGCAGTTCTACGAGGAATGGCAGCTCGGTGGGATGATAAAAGGCCATGAACTTATCCAGTGCATCGCCCACGGCCAGCTCCGCGTCTTCATCGCCCAGGTCTGCGGTATCGATAGCCTCGATGGCCTTTGCGGTGGTTTCCTCGGACTCCGCAATATCCACGTGGATGGCCGCTAGGTCGTCCGTGCTGAACTGCGCCGGCTTGAGCTCTACCACCGGCTCGCCCATATCCGGGCGCGGGGTGAGGACAGAATCATCCAAGTCTACCGAGATAACCACGCGGCGGTGCGGGAACTTCTCTTCATCGCCAATGGCCAAAAGGCGCATGGAGGCCATAGAGGCCTCGAGGAATGCCGAGTAGGCAATTTCTTCTTCATCGCCCTCGGTATAGAACTCCTGCAGTGCAGGGGTCACCATGAAACCCCAGCCGGAGCGCGCGGACAGCGAGCCGGTTTCTTCCAGCTCCGCCAGCATGGCGTAGGTAGCAGGGATGTAAACGCGGGCTTTAGCCACTAAAACTCACCTTCAATATCGAAGACTGCCTGGATTTCAACGGAGACGCGGTCAAAGCTGGTGTACAAAAAGCCCACCATGCCGGATTCCACGGCGGCGCGCACGTTGAGGATGGAATCATCAACCATGACACAGTCATTGAGCGGCAGCTCTAGAGCATCTGCGGCCGCCTGAAAAGCAGCGACCTCAGGCTTTTCCGCCCCCACCTCTCCGGAAAGAATGACTGCGTCGACGTTTCCGCGGTACTCCCACTCGCGGATGTGCTCCGCACCAGGTCCGCCTGGGTCGTTGGACAGAATGGCGGTTGCTGCGCCATTTGCCTTGGCGGCGGCCAGCAGCGCCTTCCAGCGGCGGTTGTCTTCTTCGGTGCCGTCAAGGACGCCGACATAGTCAACGATTAGACCACGCATGTACTTAAATCCTTTGGTTACGATTCTCTTTAACTCCCCGAGAGTATAGCGAACCGCGCGCTCATTCGCGCCCACGCCTTTCAGGAAACCCTCAGAAATGGCGGGGTTGGGGCGGGCATGAGACAATTATCACGCGTCCGCCTCCTGCCCTTATTCAGGAGCACTACTTCCCCACCATGTACGAGCCCATCCCCGGCTACTCGCACCTCAAACTCTTCATTGCGCCCCACCGCGTGCGCTATGGCCGCTTGCCGACGTCCGCGGAAGTCGCCGCCCAACACCGCATCCAAGGCTGGGTAGTCTTCGCGCTCGAGGTAGCCGCCGGCTATCGCCCGCTAGCCCATCTCAATTCACCGCGCTATTCGGATGCCATCCGCCTGCACATTGGATCGTGGGTGCGCCGGCGCACAAGCCCCTATGCCACGGACAGACTGCAATTGACCAGCCTGCACGCGCGGCCCAATGGCGAGTACTTTGGTTCCGCCCACATAGGCCAACAGCAGCATGCATTTACGGGTTCGGCGAGCCCCACCGGTTTAACGTCGTTCCGCTTGCTCTAACTCAGCGGGCAGGGCTTGGCGCCTAGGAGAAGAACTGGCCCAGGTGAGAAAGGATTTCGGACCAGTCGAGCGCGGACCATCCGAATCCGGCGGCGCTGGTCAGCGCCGCAATACCGGTGGCTAGGAGGCCACCTTCGAAGGCGGATAGACCGGAATGCTCATTCGCCGCCGCATCCTCAGGCACGGTTCCCGCATCACGGTGCGAGACGGCGGCCTGCTCCAAAGGTGCATTGACCTGCTTGGTGATGGTGACAATATCGCGCAGCGCCGCCGCATAGGCAGGGAACTCATCCGGGAAGGCGGAGCCAGTTTCCCCGATGGTCGGCAGCTGGCCACTTAGAGAGGTCGCCGCGTTGCCGGCGGGGGCCTGCGGCAAGTCCTTGGTAAACTCGCCCAGCTCAGCGCGAATTACCGCCTGGGCATAGTTGGCGCCCAGCATGTCGAGGTAATCCAATACGGCCGCTTCGGTGTACTGCTTGCCGTCTAGGGATTGCGTCCGCTCCTCTGGCTCCCACGGGAAGTCCAGCGGGGCGGAATAAATATTGCCATCGGTGCGCGCGGTATTGAGACGGGCTTTGCCAAAGTAGTACTCGAAGGCGGCGTCCGCTTTGTCCTGGGACAAGATTCCATCGGCCACCAATGCTTCCTTGCGCTGGGTAGCAATAGCCAGGATGGCCGCAGCCGCGTTATCCTGCTCAATCTTTTCGCCCGAATCCAAAATAATGCGCAACGAGGTGGCAGAATCACGCTGCATCTCATAGGCCACGGCCGGCGTGGCGCCACCGAGCAAGGTGGCGGACAGGAGCGTCGTAATACCGAGACGCAGAGAGCGGCGGCGCATCGTCAGTGGAGCTCCTCACAGGAAATAAGCAGAATGGACAGGTTTCTTATATTCTACTCATTTTTTCCTGAAAAGAAACCCGCCCCGCTCCCACTATCACGAGCGGGGACGGGGCGGGATTGGACGAAGGGCGCCGAGGCCTAGGCCTCTACGGTGCCCTCACCGTTGCCGGAAGCGGTAGCAGCTGATTCGCCGGCCTGCTCCTCTTCCTGCTGCTTGAACTGCTTACGCAGCATAAATAGCTGGCGGACGGTCTCTTCCTTCACGCCATCGTTCATGGCGTTGAACATCTCGCCGCCCTCCTTCTGGTACTCCACCAGCGGGTCGCGCTGCGCCATCGCGCGCAGGCCGATGCCCTCCTTGAGGTAGTCCATCTCATAGAGGTGCTCGCGCCACTTCTGGTCGATGATAGGCAGGATGACCATGCGCTCGGTATTGCGCATCTGCTGCTCGCCGCCGATGGCGGTCACAGACTCTTCGAGCTTGTCGTACTCATTATTGGCGTCCTGCACCAGGGCGTCGCGAAGCTGCTCAGCAGAAAGCTCACCCGGGGAACCATATTCGGAGCCTTCCACCAGCTCCTCATGGGAAATGGTGGGGCCGTAGAGGGAATCCAGCGCATTCCACAGCGCGTCCAAATCCCAGTCCTCCACATAGCCGGTGGCGGTAGCGCCAGCGACATAAGCGGACACGGTGTCATCGATCATGCCGCGAATATTGTCCTGAATATCGCCGGCATCAAGGATGTCGTGTCGGGTAGCGTAGACCACCTTGCGCTGCTCGTTGAGCACCTCGTCGTACTTGAGGACGTTTTTGCGCATCTCAAAGTTCTGGTTCTCCACCTGCGCCTGGGCGCCCTTGATGGAGTTGGAAACCATCTTGGCCTCGATGGGGACATCGTCCGGCACGTTGAGGCGGTTCATCATATTCTCCATGGACTGGCCCACGAAGCGCACCATCAACTCATCGCGCATGGACAGGTAGAAGCGGGTCTCGCCTGGATCACCCTGGCGGCCGGTACGACCACGCAGCTGGTTATCAATGCGGCGGGACTCGTGACGCTCGGTGCCCAGCACGTAGAGGCCACCGGCCTCGCGCACCTGGTCACCCAGCTTCTTGGAGCGCTCCCTCTCGGAATCGATTTCTGCTTCCCAGGCCTCCTGGTACTTCTCTTCATCCTCGAATGGGTCTAGGCCGCGCTCGCGCAGCTTCTCATCGAGGATGACCTCGGGGTTGCCACCGAGCACGATATCGGTACCACGGCCGGCCATGTTGGTAGCCACGGTGACGGTGCCGGGGCGTCCCGCACGGGCGATGATCTGGCCCTCTTCCTCGTGGTGCTTAGCGTTAAGCACGTTGTGCTTGATGCCGCGCTTAGACAGCAGCTGGGACAGGTACTCGGAGCGCTCCACGGAGGTGGTACCGACCAGAACCGGCTGGCCGGACTCGACGTGCTCGGCAATATCGTCCACTACGGCAGCGAACTTAGCTTCCTGCGTCTTGTAGATGCGGTCAGAGTGGTCGGCACGCTGATTCGGCTTATTGGTAGGAATCGGCACCACATCCAAGTCATAGATGGAGTGCAGCTCGGCGGCCTCGGTTTCCGCCGTACCGGTCATGCCGGAGATCTTCTCGTACAGGCGGAAGTAGTTCTGCAGGGTAACGGTAGCCAGGGTCTGGTTCTCGTTTTTGATCTCCACCTGCTCCTTGGCCTCAATGGCCTGGTGCATGCCCTCGTTGTAGC
>OFBO01000027.1_pt1 | contig 15655 bp, 13 predicted proteins | sample 1520601 | NCBI WGS metagenome assembly OFBO01 (sample SAMEA3696449, study PRJEB22514) | metagenome | biome: water; feature: marine; material: hydrothermal vent | place: Pacific Ocean | collected 2014-08-15 | depth 1539 m | reverse complement strand
CTCCACCACTATGCCGTGGTACACCGGCCCGACCGTCCTCGAGGTTCTCGAGACCGTCCCCGTGGCCACCGGCCGCGCCGATGAGCTGGACTTCCGTTTCCCCATCCAGTACGTCATCCGCGAGCACGCCTCCGATTACCGCGGCTACGCCGGCCGCGTGAAGGCGGGTTCCATCTCCGTGGGCGACGAGGTCCGCCTCCCTGAAGGCCGTACCAGCACCATTACCCAGATTGACACTGCTGACGGTCCGGCCGACTCCGCTGCTACCGGCGACTCCGTGACGCTCCTACTTGCCGACGACGTCGATCTCGCCCGCGGCGATCTCCTCGCCGGCCCCCAGCGCCCCGCGTCCACCCGCGAATTCGACGCCACCGTGGTGGGCCTGACCGAAAAGGAGATTAAGCCCGGCCAGATGCTCAAGCTGCGCTACGGCTCTTCCCTGGTTAAGGCCCGCGTCGCCGCCGTCACCCGCACCCTGGATCTTGATGGCGTTTCCGATGTGGAAGATCCCGAGTCCGTCGCCATGAACGACATCGCCCACATCACCATCCAGACCCAGGCCGAACTCCCCGTCGAGGACTATGCCGCCCGCGGCGCGGTGGGCAACTTCCTGCTCATCGATCAATCCTCCGGCAACACCCTTGCCGCCGGCTTCGTAGGCCACCGCCTGCGCTAGTCATCCTTTGCGCCGCTGCTGCTTCTCTCACCGCGCATCATTATGGTGCCCGTGATGCCGAGCAGCAGCGGCGTGGAGATACCGAACACCGTAGGCCCTACTACGGTCAAGTTCACGATCAGCAGGACAACCGCCGCCACCAGTGCGAAAGCCCCGAACTTCTGCTGAAACGTTTTCTCGCTCATCCCTATCTCTCCTTCGGCTACGTTACGGCCACGATAACCGCCCCTATCTCCCCGCGAAAGCCTAGAACGCGGCCATTTCTTGGCTTCCGCACGCCCTTGGAAGCCCCGCACCGCCACACGGTGACCGTCCTTCGAGCAAAACAAGCACGTTTCGCTGCCAAATCGGTGAAAATTTAGCGAAACGTGCTTGTTTGTTTCTCTTTGGCTAGGTACCTATGGGAAGAACACTTCTCCAACAGCGGTGCCCAGCTCTGAGAAAAATTCTGGAGTGTCCTCAGTGACCTTTTCCTTCCATTGGATTTTGTCACCTTGGTTGTAATCCAATGTGCTGGCCAGCGTATCTCCAGCTAATTGGTCCAACCAGCCTTCTATAGCGGTTTCTTCTTCCGACGTTGCGGAACCTGATCCAGGAATGACCGGCACTTCCAATCCCACATACGCAATCCCTTTCGGAGCCGAGACCGTGAAAATGGCGTAGGCGAGTCCCGCTGTTCTCCACACCGCCCGAAGTTCTACTGCAGCCGGAGAAAGCCCATTGTCTCCTGCGTAGTATCGCTTTAGCAGGCGGTTCATCTTCTCTGCGAATTCTGTTGAATTCCAGCCATCAGTCATCTTCATCAATCTTCTGGGATAAGGATTTGGTATTCACGGCCGCGATTAACTGTTTAAAGCGCCCAGATTCTTTTCTATTTTTCTGCATCCCAGAGCTTGTTATATTCGTCCGCAATCAAAGGCCACATAAAAGAGCATGCTTCGTCGTAAGAGCGGGCATCGGTAATGGCATGGCCGCTGATAACTAGGTCGTGGTAAATCAAGCGGCCTGACTCATCGTGGCGCTCCTCTGGATCTGGAAATCTTAAAGCTAAGTGTCCATTGCAGCGTTCAAACACGCGGCGGGAGTTTTCAAAGCCCGAAAATGCCTCAAGATATGGTGGCAATGGGTCCTTATAGCCGCCATCGAGTAAGAACTTATGGCCCCAGTGTTTGCCTCGCGTAGCCCAGATTATTTCCATCGCGGCGACCTTTCGAGAATGTCGTTGTCGATGCTCTCGCGCAATTTCATGACGAAATCTGTAAGCAACAATTCCTTAAATGCATGCTTTTCCACCGCATTCTTTCGGGCTTCAGCAATCACCGGAATGGCCGCAGACATGAGTGGGTCAACAAGGCCAGCGATACCTTGAGCCTTCGCTAGGAAATTGAAAGGCATCTTGTTCACCTTGCCAAGCATCGCAAGAGCCGTTTGGGCTATGCCAAGCCCCCTCTTCACGATCTTTTCGTCCGCTAGACCAGCCGGGAGAAGGCGCAATACATTCCACCGCTGGTAGCGCTGGATAGGCAAAATCGTAGATAGCGGAAGCAAGGCGTCGACGCCTTTATGCTTTTCTAGATCAATAGTGCCGTTCTTGAACTCAGCTGAAGAAATGACGATGTAGTCTTCTCCGACGGATAGAGCCTCGTCGCCGTTGACGAAATCAGCCAGAACTTTGCGCAGCGCGTTCAGTTCATCTGCGGCATGAAGTACCACGAGTTCATGGAGCCTGTGTGCATCCAACTCCGGCATGAGGTCGGCTTTAGAAAGCGCGATAACCCAGATGCGGGGAAACTGCTCCAGCCGTTCATTGTCAGCAATGATGTCGGATTTAATGCCCAGCAATGTGTTCCGGAAGGTGCCGAATAGAGACTTGAGGTAGCGCTCTTCGTCGCCTTGGTGGTCGAGCAGCTTTTGTGCGTCAACTAAAACTAGTGCGACATCTGATTGGATCAGTTGGCGGAAAGTATGCGCCCGATTATTTCTTTCGCTTTCAGAGTTGACTTCGGACTCAAACCATTCGCCTGGATAGTCATGCCAAGTAATGCCAATGTGTGAAGTCTTCCTTTTCGCGTCCAGAGGCTGGGACTCGGGGTCGAATTTAAAATCGAACGGAGAGGAAACAAACTTATCCTGCATCGGAGCTTGGGCTTGCTTCTTCATTCCCAAGTATTTTTGGAGCAGTTTGTTTCCCCGTGCGGAGTCTTCCGCAAGGAATCTGTACCCGTTCTTTTGGATAGTCGATGGCTCGTTGAGGCGGCCAAAGAGTGAGGAAAGAAGGACTGTCTTTCCGCTTCCAGCCTGACCAAAAACTGCGATGTGCTGGTGAATTTGTTGTTTGCTCATAGTGCGAAAATACATCAGCGGAAAAATTCGCGCCCAATGCGTGCAAGAAATTCTTAGTAAGGCAAGGGCCGGGTAAAAGCAACGGATTGACCACGCTGCAAGCTACCTTAATACGTCGGTGGAACGTCCCCAGACATGACTACCTTTTGGGCACCTTCATCCCAGCGGAAGCCGGCTTGTGTTGTCCCCGATGCTTCAGCGTTGCCCTCACCTTCCTTTGGCCAGCGGTAGGTAACTGCAATCTCGGAATCATCCACTCGGCTGACCTTTGGCGAAAACCCGTATGCCTTGGCGGTGGCCGTTCCTAGGTATTCGCCATTGTGGAAAAGCAGGATGTGATATGGCGAGGAAGCGGTCGCTCCTTCAAGCGTGACGGTTATCCACGAAAGATCTGCGCACGGGTCAAAATTGGAGTCAAAAAGCCTCCACGGCCTATCAAGTCCTGGATATGGTTCGACCTGAGCGATTGCCTTTTCATAGGCACTCTCGTCGTTGTCGGAGCTGCACTCAGAAGAGCCACCATTGCCTTGACCCCGGCTAGGTGCACTCTCGTCCTGCTTCTTCTCTGGAGGAGTTTCGACTACGGTAGTGGTCTTTTGCGCGGGCTTTTCTTCAGTATTTCCGTCGGCGGAAGAGGGAGCTTGATTCGCTTCTGGAGCGCTTTCCTTTGCAGCAGAGAAAGAAGGCGAATCTTCTGGATCCGCAGAATCACTTCCACAGGCTGCTAAGGAAAGGCAGAGAACACCGGCGCTAGCCACTGCTGCTGCGGGACGCAGTTGAAGCAAGAAACGGTCGAGGCTGTTCAACATGGTCGAGTTTCCTTTCGCGGGACTATTAGCAGGAAGCCGAGTCAAACCCGACAATAGCAACAGCGCTGGCCAAGACAAGCCGAAATGACGATCCTAGACTTCTTATCCCGTTGGCGGTACGTCGCCGGACATGATGACCTTTTGCTGTCCTTCATCCCACCGGAAGCCTGCGTCGGTTGTGCCTGAGCGGTTGGCATTGCCTTCACCTTCGCGCGGCCAGTGGTAGGTTACCGCGATCTCGGAATCACTCACGCGCTCAATAGTGGGGGCGAATCCATAGGGCTTTGCCGTTGCGGTGCCTAAGTATTCGCCGTGATTAAACAGCATGATGTGGAAAGGCGAAGAACTAGTTCCTCCCTCAATCATCAGGGTTTCCCACGATAGGGATGCGCAGGGGTCATAGCCGGAGGAATCGAAAAGCTCCCATCCGATGGTGCCCCACGGAGCGACTTGGGATATTCCCTCGGAAAATGCTGTTTGGGCATCAGCTGCGCCACACGACGAAGTGGTGTCGGCTTCCGGGCTCGGCTGCTCGTCATCCATCACGACGTTCGGGGGCACCGGCCGAGTAGTTTCTTCTTCCGTCGCAGCTGAGTCAGTGGGCGATTCTTTCGGCTTGGCATCGCTGCTTTCTTCTGTAGCGGACATTGTCGGCGACTCCACTGAAAACTCCTGTGCGGTTGTATCCGACGTTTCGTCATCGCAGGAAGCCAAGGAGAAACTAATGAGGGCGAGGCTTGTTGCAATGCCTATACGACTTATTCGTCCTAGGTGGGCAGATGATTTAGGCATAAGATATTGCTTTCACATTGAGGCGGTAGATGAAAGGTCAAAGGGGCGCACGCTGCGTTGTAGCGGGGTAGGGAGTCAACGCAGCAGAAGGGGAGTGACAGGGAATTGAGCGCGGAATCTGGGTTAGCAGGGGTCAGAGAAATCCGCGTCGTTATTGAGGAACGGGCATTGCCGCCGTACTTGGCCTTAAGCTCGCATACTTTGTCCACGCTGTGGCCGGCTTCGTAGATGATGGCATAGATAGGGCCGCTTTCAGTGTGGCTGCGCAGGGAACTACATGCGCCGCCCCGGATGATCTTGGAGCCTGGGTACTTCTTGTGCACTCGGTAGGGCTCAGAAATCGGATCAGTTGCCGGCGGGATGATGACCGATTCCACGATGAGCACGTAGCTACCATCGCATTCGCCATACCAATAATCTTCGGGCGGAAATTCCTCCTCGGCGGTAATAGGCTTGTCGCGGACCTTGGGGGTTGGCGTTGCTTGAGAGTCGCAGAGTTGGAGCTGGTTGGTCAGCTCCCTCGGAGCGCCTGCCTTGTCCAACTTGCCCTTGTCGTAGCACTGATTGACGGAGTCTCCAGTCGTATTGTCTGACCGGTACAACTTCCACTCATTATCGGTCCAATAGAAAAGTCGGTAATTCGAGGAATTCTTTTGCGCGAGGTACTGCCAGGTGCCGTCGCAAAACAGCTGAAGCGTGCCACCAGGCGCGTCCATTTTGTTATTGGCTAGAGTTCCGCACTTCTCCTCTGTAGAGGGGCCAGTGCTAGCGCCCTTAGCTTGTGTAGTCTTAGCTTTCTTCTCAGGCGTGGATTCTTTCTCAGAAGTTGCCTCTTCGGTGGTTTCCTCGCTGCTGTTTTCTTGAGAATGAAAATTCGGTTCAGCGCTGCTCGATTCATCAGAATCTTTGTTTCCCGTTAGTGCCCAGGCACCACCGCCAATAAGCGCAATAATGGCGAGGGCGGCAACGACAATAATGGCGGTGCGCGTGCCTTTGCCCGAAGATTCTGCGTTGGTTTCAGTACCGGAGTCCTGCATAGGGGATGCAGGTCCGTTCGAATCTGAATATGGGGTTGAGTCAGATGAACCCCAAGAATTCTTGTCGTTCAAAGGGGAGGCTCCTTTGTGCGCTGTCCAGAAAGAGAAATGCGAAAGAAAGGGAATGATTAAGAATCATTCCGCGTCATACTATAGGCATAAGAGTTGCAAGAATTCTCTCGAATGAGACTATGAAAGGGGGTATTTGTAACGCGCTACTTTTCTTCGATGTAACTCGTAGGGATTAAGTATGTCATCAGCTGCGTGGCCGAGAACCCACAGCGGCGAAGCTGAGAAGTCCCAAATTCTCCTAGAAAGGCTTCTATCCGACGCCTTTACCGCGACAAGACCCCAATGAAAGACACCGGGTAAGACCAATGTCCGGCTTAATCCCAAGCATGACCAAGAATTAAATCCCCGATGAGGGGGAGAAAGGAGCCCTCGTGGGCCTGGACCGTAATCTCAACGCCGCGGAATTGCATGCGACCCGCAACCGGGTGAGCGTGTCCCCGGATCTCATCCGCCGCTTGGGCGGTGCGCTGGGATATCACGCAATCGAGGCTTTTGGCCCAGAGGCGCAGACGGAATTGAGCAAGGTCTTTGACTTGGGCGACATCATCGATTTGATGCTGCTGAGTCAGCTGCCGGAGATGGAGGTCGCGCCGGGTGTGGAGCAGCAGGTAGAGGGGGACGTCGCTAAGCAGCTGCTGCGGCGCATCAGCGCGGGGGATTATCTGACGCGCCAGCAGGTGCACGACCGCCTGCCGCGGGCGACGGTGATGCTATACCGCATGGGGCATCCGCGTTTGTGGGCCTTCGCCGCCCGCCAGCGCCTGCCCCAGGATGCGGAAAGAGCCGTGCCGGATTCCTTTCACCGTGATATCACCGGCCCGTACACCACTCCGGAGGAGGCGTGGCTGGGCATGTACGTGGCCGATGCCACGCGGCTCGGGGAGCTAAACACCCAGGTAGATGGTGCCGGGCTGGATGAGGACAGGCAGCAGCGCCTGCGGTTGGGCATGAGCCTGGCCGATACCTACCGCCAGGTGTGGAGTTCCGCGCGCGGCCATTGGCGTGTCAGCCCCCAGACGCGCTATATCGTGCCTTCGCGCTTTGGCTACTGCCCCTTTGTCTTCCGCGTGGCCGAGGGTGGGTGGCGCCGCGATTCCTTCGAGGGAAGCCACGATCGCTTCATGGCCACGGAGGGCTATTGGATCGACGTGGAGCGCGAACGGCTCATTCACCTCGGCGCGCCAGACCCGCACGATGCATGGCTGCCTACGGCGCGAGTCGCGGCCGAAGCACCGACGGAGGAAGACCTGGCCGTCGCCCGGGTGCTCAGCGGGAAAATCATTGCCCTTGGCGCCGGCCAGAAGAATATTACGATTCGCCTGCGCCAGAAGAACCGCACATTGAACTTTGACTAGGGCGGGCAGGTATTCTCGCAGGCATGGAGAATCTCAACGGACGCACCCTTTTCGTCGCTGCTGTGGACGCGGAAGCCGCTCACATTCCGGAAGGCGAACCCCTGCTCATCACTGGAATCGGTACGGTTCCGGCGGCCATTGCCCTGACGGAAGCTCTTGCCGACGCCCGCGCTAACGGCGCCCTCCCCGATCGCGTGGTCAACATTGGCACGGCCGGCGCGCTTGTCGACGGCATGGCTGGCGTCTTCGAAGTCAATAAGGTCACCAAGCATGACTTCAAGCTAGAAGTGCTTACCGATATCAACCGCTACCTGCTGCCAGAGGCCATCGAGCTCGAGACCTCCGGCCGCCTGCCGGTGCGCGGACTGGCCACGGGCGACATGTTTGTCTCCGATACCGCCCTGCGCACCGAGCTGGCCAAGAAGTCGCAGCTGTGCGACATGGAAGGCTATTCCATCGCCGCAGTATGCCAGCGCTTCGATGTGCCCTGCACCCTGCTTAAGCAGGTGTCCGATTCCGCCAATGAGGAATCCAAGGGCACCTGGGCCAACGTTCTTGACCGCGGTGCGCGCCAGCTCGCCTCGGCTGCTACGGACCTAGGCTTTCTGCGCTAAAAACTAAAAGCGCGCCGGAGAGGGCCGGCGCGCTGCTAGTGGTGGCTGAGTCTTAGCTCAGCGGGCTCATGTACTGGTAGAGCTGCTTTACCTTGTCGCGTGGGGTCTCGTCGTGTTCGTAGGTGACGTCGCTGAAGTCTTCAGGGTCGTCCTTGGAGCCGGTGATGATGTCTATATCAGAGGGCTCGACTTCCCCGGAGCGCAGCGCGGCCATCTCGGCGTGGTAGCGCACCACAACAGCGATGGTTGCGGCCACGGGGACGGCGAGGAAGGCGCCCACGATGCCGGCCAGGGTGGAGCCGACGGTCACGGAAAGCAGGACGATGGCGGCGTGCAGGCCCATGGCCTTGGACTGCAGCATCGGCTGGAGGATATTGCCCTCCACCTGCTGGACGATGATGATAAGTGCAAGCGCCAGCAGCGCGTTGGTCAGACCATTGGAGACCAGCGCGATGATGATGGCGAGGGCACCAGCGGTGACCGCACCGATGATCGGGATGAAGCTGGCGAAGAACGTCACCACGGCGATGACGAGCGCGAGCGGAACTTGCAGCACCCACAGGCCAAGGCCGATGAGGACTGCGTCCACCATGGCCACCGCGGCCTGCGCCTGGATAAAGCCGGATAGGGTCTTCCAGATGCGCGACCCCAGCTCGGTGATGTGCCAGCCGGTGGAATTGCCGGTGTACTTGCGCAGCCACGGCAGGAACTTGTCGCCGTCTTTAATGATGAAGAAGGTGACAAAGAGCATGATCAGCGCGGCCACGACGATGGAGCTGGCCATCGAGAAACCAGAGATAACGCCGGTGGCGATGGTAGAGGCTTGGCCCTTGGCAAACTTAACCACGTCTTCGAGCACGGACTGTAGCTGGTCACTTTGGATATCGATGGGGGACTTTTCCACCATCTCCGTGAGCTGGTTGATGCCGTCTTCGGCCTGATTAATGAGCGTTTGGCTCTGGCTGGTGACTACGGGGGCCATGGCGGCAAAGACGCCGCAGAAGACAATGATGAGGCCGAGCAAGGTGCTCACTGCCGCAAGCGAGCGCGGGAATCCCTTGCTGCGCAGCCACGCGCTGATGGGGTAGAGCACCGTGGAGACGAGCACGGCGAGCAAGACCGGCAGCAGGCCCACCCAAATGAACTTGAGCAGGTAGCCGGCCAGCGCTAGGCCGGCGACGATGAGGATGAAGACTACCGAGACCTTGGCCATGGTGCGGAAGTCCTTGGCCAGGACAGCGGATTTATCGTCGCGCTCGGCAGGGTGCTCGCTGGCAGCCTCTGCGCCAAGGTGCGCGTCATCATAAGCGACGAGGGTATGCGAATCTTCCTCGCCCGGCTTCTGGATCTGGGTTGCGTTGCCTTTTTCCTGCGCAGACGGGCGCTTGGCCTCGTCGCGGGAAGACGAATTATGTGACGTAGACATTGCCTACCACTATGCCACATAAAACTCGCAGCGCATATACGAAAAAGGAGGTAGCGGCCCACGGGCGGGGCGCTACCTCCGTGCAGTTCCTCTAACGCGTCCTTTAACGCGTCCGCTGACGCGGCCGGGAATTACTCGTCGCGCAGGTTACCTACGTTGCGGATAATGCCGAAGCGGTGCATGGTAACCGAAACTGCCTGCTCAAGCAGGTAAGGCATGAGCTCACGGCGGCCGTCGGCAAGCACGGGCTGGTCCAGCACCACGGAGTTGGAGCGCACCGCGGCCTCGTAGATGGAATCCGGCACGGTGCCCAGGGCGCGCACGCGGGAGGAAGCGTCATTGGCCACGTCGGTAGCAAAAGCCTCGTCGGTGATGGCCTTGACGTCGAAGCCCAAGTCCTGCAACTGCGTGGCAACCTCCGGGGTGGCGGAGATTTCCGTGGCGGTGCCGGTAATTGCGGCGGCCAGCACCTGGCGAGCAACCTCGCGCAGCTCGTAGCCTTCGCCCACGCGCACGCGCAGCTTGGTCAGAAGTGGGCGGTAGCGGAAGATATTGGCCTCAGAAACCAAACCGGTGCGGTCGTGGTTGCGGCCAAACTCTTCCTGCCACGCCACCTGGTCCAGTTCAGCGGCGCGCCATAGCCAGGTGATGTCCTCCTCGGTGAGCTTGCCAGAGAGGTTATCGCGCAGGCGGTGCAGCGCAGCGAGGCTTGCTGGGGCAATGTCCACGTTGCGCGGCTTGAGCTCGCCATCGGCCCACTCACCCATCTGTGCCACGTAGTTCGGGCCGCCAGCCTTGGCGCCCGGTCCCATGACGGACTTCTTCCACCCGCCGAAGGACTGGCGCTGAACAATCGCACCGGTGATGCCGCGGTTGACGTAGGCATTGCCCACCTCAACGTTGTCGATCCAGTACTCAATCTCGGCGTCGTCAAGCGAGTGAATGCCGCCGGTCAGGCCATAGCCGGTGTCATTTTGCCAGGCAATAGCCTCTTCCAAGGTATCGGCGTACATGATGCCCAGGACGGGGCCGAAGCACTCGTTCTTGTGGTACCAAGAGCCCGGCTGCACATTATCGCGAATGCCCGGGGACCACAGGGTGCCTTCCTGGTTGAGCTTTTCCGGCTTGAGCAGCCACTTCTCGCCCGGCTCCAGCTGGGTCAAACCGCGCAGGAGCTTCTCGCTCGGCTCTTCCGCCAGGCCATTCATGGTGGTGGTGATATCGAAGCCCGGGCCCGGCTTGAGGGTCTTCACGGCATCCAGCAGCTGGGTGCGCAGGCGCTCGGACTTACCAGCCGCACCGACGAAGATAACCAGGGATGCCGCCGAGCACTTCTGGCCGGAGTGGCCAAAGGCGGAGTTGTAGAGGTCATCGATGGCCAGATCCGGGTCCGCGGCTGGGGTGATGATGAGCGCGTTCTTGCCGGAAGTCTCCGCCATAATGTTCATCTTCGGCTTCCAAGAACGGAAGAGCGCGCCGGTATCGGAGGCGCCGGTGAGGATGACATTGTCCACGCCATCGTGAGAGAGCAGGGCCTTGCCGGCCGCGGCTTCATCAGTCAGCACCAGCTGCACCAGGTCCGGATCTAGGCCCTGTGCCTCGAGGGCGGTGCGGAAGGCCTCCACCACGAGCTTGCCGCAGTGAACCACCTGCGGTGCAGGCTTGACGATGACCGCCGAGCCCGCCGCCAAGGATGCCGCAATGCCGCCAGTCGGGATGGCAATGGGGAAGTTCCACGGTGGGGTTACCACGGTGACGGTGTGCGGGGTGAACTCGGAGTAGGACTCCTCCAGCAGGCGTGCGGACTGGCCGTAGTAGGTGCAGAAGTCAATCGCCTCAGAGACCTCAGGGTCGGTCTGGGTAACAGTCTTATTGGCCTCATACGCAGCCACGGAGATGAACTTGCCACGCTGGGACGCAATCTGATCTGCCACGGCCTCTAGTGCGGCGGCGCGCTCGGCGGCAGGGCGCTTGCCCCACTCGGTGCCCAGCTCCTTGGCGCGAGCGATGTGGCCTTCGACCGCGGCAGGGTCGGTGACCTCCGCGATGCCGTGCTCGCCCGGATTGCGCTTGAGCGCTTCCTGCGCCCACTGGCGGTTCGGCGCGAGTGCAGGGTCAGTATCGGCTTCGTTGGTAAAGCGGCCGGTGCGCGGTGCCTGGCGGCCGTCCTCCTCAAGGCGGTTCTGGGTGCGACGGGTACCAGCGAAGGTGTCCCAGCGCTTGGCGACGGCCCGACGGAACGTCTCTTCCTGGTCTGCCAACGGCTCCTCGCCTGGGGCAAAGAGCGCGTAGAGGAAGTTCTGCGGCGCGGAGTTCTCCTCCAAACGGCGCACCAGGTAGGACACGGCGACGTCGAAGTCATCTGCGTGGACAACCGGGGTGTAGAGGATTTGGCGGCCGTCAAAGACCTTGCGCACCGCTGCCTGCTGCGCTGGGGACATGCCCTGCAGCATCTCCGAATCCATCATGTGCAGCACGCCGCGCTTCTTGCCCAGTTCGTAGGCCATAGCCGCGGTGTACAGGTTGTGGGTGGCGACGCCGATGCGGATGCTGCCGGCGTACTCCTCGCGCAGGATGAAATCCAGCAGGCGGTAGTAGTTAGCGTCTACGTCGAGCTTGTTGGTGTAGGTAGCCAGCGGCCAATCGTGGACCTCGCTCTGCACGTTTTCCATGGACAGGTTTGCGCCCTTCACGATGCGCACCTTGACCTTGCCGCCGCCCTTAGCTACGCGCTCCTTAGCAAAGTCAGCGATATCCTTGAGCGCATCAAAGGTATCCGGCAAGTAAGCTTGCAGCACGATGCCGGCGTCCAGGGTGAGGAATTCCGGCTCGCTGAGTAGCTCCTTGAACAGGCGGATGGTCAGGTGGAGGTCGTGGTACTCCTCCATGTCCATGTTGATAAAGACCTTGTCGGTGCGGTCGGCCGCAGCCTGGTACAGCGGGCGCAAGCGCTCCTTGAGGCGCTCTACCGAGCCATCGATATCCCAGTGGTTGAGCTGGGCCACCATGGAGGAAGCCTTGACCGAAACGTAGGTTACGCGTGGGTTCCGGATGAGCTTGAGGGTGCGCTCCGCGCGGGACTTCGCCTCTTCCTCACCGAGTACGGCCTCACCCAGCAGGTTGAGGTTGAGCTGTTCACCGGATTCGGCGGCCTTGTCCAGGATCTTGTTGAGGGCATCAGACTCGGCGTCCAGAACCAGGTGGCCTACCATCTTGCGCATGTATAGGCGGGCTACCGGCATGACCAGGTTCGGCAGGATGGGGCCGAAGAAACCACCGGCGCCAACGAGCGCACCATTGATGCTGCCGAGGAACGACGGGTCATAGTGGGAAGAAATATCCTTCAGCGCGTGCGCGGCAACCTTGTCATCTTCTGGGCGCATGACGCGGTCGACGAAGTCCATGGTGAACTTCACGCCGTCCTCATCGCGCAGCAGGTCCGCGAGCTGTTCGGTGGCCTTATCTTCTTCGTCCGCAGTGGACTTCAACCAGTCGTGGGCGCGGCTGATAGCTGCAGGCAGGACTGCTTCCACATCATCAGAGATGGGCAGGCGGGTATTAGCAGGAGAAGTCATATTGGTTCTACCTCTTTTTCAAACGGGTCACATCCTAGAAACCACTTTTCACATGGGAGTGAAGGGCGATGTATCTGCGCCGGTCTGGAACTGCCGGCCGATACGGCGTCTGGATGATGAGCGGTGAGCTATGTGGTGCTGCAGGGCGCAGCTGGGTGAGGAGCGAACACGCGGGTGCGCGCGACGCAAGGTGAGGGTCGCAGAGATTCGTGGTGAAATGCGATGTCAGCGGGCCATTATGCGGGCCGAATGCGGACGGGGGGCCTATCGCTGCTGCGACGAACGCGCGCCAAGTTGGTGTTCAACTCTCACCTGCTTTCTATGACGTGGCTATGGGTGGGCAGAGGAAGAAACGTGAGCGGCTTAGCACTCTGACGTGCGGCAACCCTGCAGGTTCAGGCTCCAATTGTTGCCTAGGAAATATTATGAACTTTTGTGTTGCCGTAATTATAAGGAAGCGCCAAACATGATGCTAGTCTCCTTCGGTAAAAAGCAGACGGGGGTAGAAAAACAAAAAATAAACCCCAGCATGTGGGGTTTGGAGGGGGTGGGACACATTTGGGGGTGATCGTGTTTAGTAATCCACAGTCGAAGTGTTTGATGGGCATCGGCTGTTTTGTGCTGGAAGATTCGGGCACCTGTGAATAAAAATAGTTGCTGAAGAACTGGGATGGGCTAATTCACGTCTCTGAGCAGGAGCGAAGTCGTGCCTCGTGGACAAAGGTCTGCTACTGTCTGCAGTTGAATCTAAATGATTCTCCAGTGTTTAGCTATCTAATTTTCAGGGGTTTTTATGAGGCTCTCCAGAAACGCCTCGACTAAAGCAATCGCGTTACTCTCTGCCGCATTGCTCGCCGTCGGGGGAATTATAATTCCTGCTCCTACTGATGCTGCAGTTCCAGATGACAGCCTGACTACCCAGCACGGGGATAACCTTGGCGCCGGTCCAGAAGCGAAAATCACCTTGGACACCGATAAAACAGAGGTAAAGCCTGGCGATACCGTAGCTGCGCACGTCGAAATTGAGGGCACCGTACCATTCCCAGAAGTTGGTCAATGGAGGTACGGGGAATCCGATGCTACAGCGGTCATCTTTTCACTACAGATCGATCCCCGGCTCACTGTAAATGACGTTGACAAACTGCAGTTTAAGTGGGCGGATGGTAAAGAGAGAAAACCATTCAATGTTCAAATCGACGCCGAAAGCAATGTAATTGCCTTCGAATTTGCAAGTTCGGATGTTCCTCTTGGTCCAGAACCGAAGATGACTGTCGACATTCCCGTGACCGTTAATGACGATGTACAAGACGGCGATGAACTGGGATTGAAGGTTGCTACAGAGGTTGATCTCCGACCTACCCTCGATTGGACCTATGACAACTGGGAGATGAGATCCACTGGTGATCCTTGCCTGCGTGAAGCGGTTGGTGAACTGACCTTTGATAACCCAGGCCGATATGGAACCTGGCTTGCTGATTTTTGGCTAGGTACTAATTCCGAGTATTTCGAGTTGGAGGGCCAGCCTGAGATCACCGTTCGCGGTCCCGGCGGTGAAGATATGACCGATCAGGTGTTCCAAGATTCATCCTATCCGCAGGTAACGCACAACCCCACCGACAGGCCTAAAATTTTCACAGGCGCTGATGGTAAAGACTTCTCTAACTACCGCTGGCTGAGCCAGTCGGAATGGAAGATCAATGAACAGGGCATGGCCGGCGATGTGTGGATCCCAGAGGGCTCGACTATCTTCGTGAAGCAGCTAGTCCGCTCTTCTCGTTGTTCCTTTGACCCGGACCGAGAAGACTTTGGTGCAAAGGTTGAAAGCCGAAACGCCCCATTATATAGGCAAGATGTCGATGAGGCAGTGCTGACTGTCAAAAAGGATCCTGAGCCTGAGTCGAAGCCTTCGCCTACGACGTCTGGTTCGTCTTCTTCTCCTTCGTCTACGGTGACGGAGACGGAGAAGGTGTGTAAGCCGTCGGAGTCTGAGGGTGGTCAGCCGTCTGAGCCGGTGGAGCCTACTCCTGGTGATGATGGTGTGGTTACGGTGACGACGACTGTTGTTGATCCTGAGGGTGAGGATTGTGAGCCGGATCCTGAGCCTGAGCCTGAGCCTGAGTCGAAGCCTTCGCCTACGACGTCTGGTTCGTCTTCTTCTCCTTCGTCTACGGTGACGGAGACGGAGAAGGTGTGTAAGCCGTCGGAGTCTGAGGGTGGTCAGCCGTCTGAGCCGGTGGAGCCTACTCCTGGTGATGATGGTGTGGTTACGGTGACGACGACTGTTGTTGATCCTGACGATCCAAATTGTCCGTCCGGAGGAGGCGACGAGCCTACCCCTGCGCCCTCCGAAGACCCAGACCCAACTCCGACCAATCCGGAAAAATCTTCCAAGTCCTCTTTGGGCTGGCTCCTGGTTCCATTGATTCCGCTGTTGTCGAGCGGTAAGAGCTCAGCGGTGCCATCCGGTAAGCCTGTCCCGCATAGCTCGGTTCCATCTACGGATGAGAAGCGCTTGGAAGAAAAGCCCCAGAAGGAAGCTGATAACGTGCTTGAGGATACTCACCAAGACGGCGAGACTAATCCTCACGGGCCGACGGAAAAGGCGCCACTAGTGGCAAAGCCTACCTCTACCCAAGGTACTCCTACCGCCCACACTGAACGATTCACTGGGTTGGCCAATACTGGTGCCTCGGTACTCGGACTGGTCCTTTGTGGCCTTGCTGCACTTGCAGCTGGTCTATTCCTAGTTCGAAGGAATCGTAAATCTACTGAGAGCTAGTGAAGCTCGGCGGATAGCTCCCTAGTAGCCTAAACCGCGTCTTAAGCTGTCGATTTGGGGTAGTTGGTACCGCGAGTCTGCGTAGTTGGTACCGGTGTTCCGCGTACCCGGTACTGCAAGGGGTTTTCTTTCATAGTTGATGTTGGCGACACCACAATCCGCTGGTGTTGCGTCAAC
>OFBO01000026.1_pt1 | contig 15757 bp, 14 predicted proteins | sample 1520601 | NCBI WGS metagenome assembly OFBO01 (sample SAMEA3696449, study PRJEB22514) | metagenome | biome: water; feature: marine; material: hydrothermal vent | place: Pacific Ocean | collected 2014-08-15 | depth 1539 m | reverse complement strand
TAGGCAACGATAACGGGCTCTTCCTCAATGATCCGGACGGCATTGGTGGCAAGACGGGCTTTACCGATGACGCGCACCATACCTTCGTCGGCGCGCTCGACCGCCATGGCCGGCGTCTGCAAGCGGTGCTGCTCGATACCACCGTGGAGCACGGCCCGCGCGCGTGGGAGCAGGCCCAGAAGCTACTGCACGAGGCCTATAAGGTGCATCCCGGTGATGGTGTAGGGCAATTGCTTGCCGACGCCCATTCCGACGCCAACTCCCCTGCGTCCCCTGCAGCCACCACGGCACCCGATACCCAGGCGCAATCCGCGAACTCCTCCTTGGCCGGAGTGCAGGGCTGGCTCGGCTGGGTTATCGCCGGCGTCGTAGTGCTGCTGGCTATTTGCGTGGGTGCTTTTTCACTACTTCGGCGTTAGCCCACTCATCGTGGGTGCCGCGGCGATTATTCTTCTCCGAAATGGTGAAGGTATGCACGCCGGCGCCCACCCAGCTGGCGAACGTACCGGGGCCCGGCACGATATTGACTAGGCGCCACCACTGGCGCTTAGCGGACTGGGTGAGGGTGAGCCGCTCTTTGGTGTCGACATCGCGCACCGTGTAGCCCATCAGCAGCTTGGCCGGGCTGGCGCCGAGCCAACATTCGGTGCCCAAGGTGTAGAGCAGCAAGATGATGGCGCCGCCAATGAACGTCGAGAGCTCATCCACGCCGCCGGACAGCAGCGCGCCGCCGAAGCTGCCGCTAATGAGCGAAAAGAAGATGAGGTCCAAAATGGCCATGCCGATGCGCGCATCTTGACCGGCGCGCTGGCTAATTTCGGCCGCTGGTTGTTGTACCAACGGCGCGGGTACAGCCGCGTTCGCCGTTGCCGGCGGGAATGGATTGTGCTGCGGGGCAAAGGGATTGCGCGCATACGGCGACCCATAGGGGCTCGAGGTCTGCGCAAATCGTGGTTCCTGCTGAGCGTGACGCCCCGGCCCGGCCGCCTGACCGGGCTGGAAGGACTGAGCTTGCTGCTGGGCTTGCAGTGGCCGCGGGTTCCACTGCCCTACCGCGCCCAGCTGTCCGAGGTCTCCCCAGGTGGGGCGCACTCCCGCCGCGCACGCCTTATCGTATTCGGCCCGCTTTGCAGCAGAGCCCAAGACGCTGGCAGCGATGCGCAGCTGCGCGCGCCGCGGATCTTCAATGTCGTGGCCTTGCTGCTGTAGCAGCACATCCTTGGACTCCAGCAAGACTAAGAGCTCGTGCTCGCCATCGCGGCGATCTAGTCCCCATTCCTCATAAAGATTCGGTGCGATGTCATTGGCGTTCATAATGCTCCATCTTAAAGCCCAACGGCAGCGGCGGCCTCACCCCTAAGGAGGAGATTTTACTTACGGCGCAACAAGCTCCATGCGCCCACGGCCGCGGCGCCTACAGCGGCGCCAACGCCGAAGGTCGCACCTGCAGGCGCGCCTTCCTTGACCTCGTTGCGGACGCGAATAACGGCCGGCTCTGGGACCGGCGGGTGAGCGTACTTCAGGGACTCGGCGGTGGTGGCGGTCCACGCGGAGACGTACAGCACCACGCGCCAAATCAGATACATGACCACCATGAGCACGATGACGGGGCCGAAGACCGCGCCGGCAGGGCTGCCGGTAGCAGAGGACATGATGAGCGTGGACAGCTGCTTGAGCAGCTCAAAAGCCACGGCACCAATGGCCGCGCCGATAAGGCCGGACTTCTTCGGCACCTTGGTGCGCGGCAGGATCATAATCAGCCACCACATGACGATGAGGTTGGCCAGAAGGCCCACTGCCAAGCCGACAAAGAAAATAACCGAGTCCATGCCCGGGAAGGACTCGATTCCTACGCGCTCAAAGATTTTCTGGGTAAGGCCGGAGGACCCGGCGGCGGTGACGCCAAAGGCGATGAGGAATGCCACGATAAGGCCAATGAGGCCCACCAGGTCAGACAACTTCTTCTTCAAGAAGGAACCGCCCTCGTTGGCATCGATGCCCCACATGGCCGAGATACCGATGCGCAGGTTGTTCATCCAGCCTAGGCCGGACCACAGAGTGGTCAAACCACCGATACCGAACATGGCGCCGCGTTGGTCAATGGCGGTATCCAAGATCTCATTGACCGTATCTCCCATATCGCCATCGATAGAACTGGTGATATGGGATTGCAGATCATTGAGCAGGTCCTCGCGGTTAGCCAAGACGGCGGCGACGGTGGCCACGACCAGCATGGCAAGCGGGAAGATGGAGAGCACCGAATAATAGGTGATGCCGGCGGCAAACTGGTTGCCGCCTTCGGCACCGTAGCGCTCGTTCATGCGCATGAGGTGGTCAACGAATCCGGACTTGGAGCGAATCTTATCTACCGCACCGGGATCGTCGGCATTGGCGCGTTCGATGCCGTAGTGGTCCGTCTTCTTCGAGGAGGATTGCGTGGTGGTAGGCACGTGCTTCCCTTCTTGCTCGCACAGTTTTTATCTCACCTAGAGTAACTGGCAGATGCCCACTTGTCCCTTTGCGGGGTGGGGCACGGGGGAAGCGGCCGCTTACTACTTGCGCAGGCGGGGAAGGAAGCCGACCTTTTCATAGACGGCGTCGACAAGCGGCTGGGCAATCTCCTGCGCCGTCTCCGCGCCCTGCGCCAGGATGCGCTCGAGCTCGCCGCGGTCCGCCATCAACTCGTCATAGCGCGCCTTGAGCGGAGTGGTAAATTCCTGCAGCGCGTCGGCGGTATCGACCTTGAGGTGGCCGTAGCCCTGGCCGGCGTACTTTTCCACCAAGGAATCGATGGATTCACCGGTGAGCGCAGACTGGATGACCAGCAGGTTGGACACACCCGGCTGGTTGTCGCGGTCAAAAGCCACCGAGCCCAAGTCATCCGTCACGGCGGACTTGATGCGCTTAGCCGAGGTCTTCGGTGCATCAAGCAGGTTGACCAGGCCCTTCGGGTTGGCGCCGGACTTAGACATCTTGGACGTCGGCTCTTGCAGGTCATAAATCTTTGCCGCACCCTCCGGGATGAACGGCTCCGGCACCTTGAAGGTCTCGCCATACTTATTGTTGAAACGCTCGGCAAGATTGCGGGTCAGCTCCAGGTGCTGGCGCTGGTCCTCGCCCACCGGCACATAATCCGGCGAGTAGAGCAAGATATCGGAGGCCATGAGGATCGGGTAGGTAAATAGGCCCACCGAGGTGCGGTCCGAGCCCTGCTTGGCAGATTTATCCTTGAACTGGGTCATACGGGAGGCCTCGCCAAAACCGGTAAGGCACTGCAGTACCCAAGTAAGCTCCGCGTGGGCGGGCACGTGCGACTGCACGAAGAGCGTGGACTTTTCCGGATCAATGCCCAGGGCGATGAGCTGTGCGGCACCTGCGATGGTGCGGTTGCGCAGCTCCTCCGGGTTTTGCTCCACGGTGATCGCGTGCAGGTCAGGAATGAAGTAGAAGGCGTCATAGCCGTCTTGCAGGTCAATCCACTGCTTGAGCGCCCCCAGGTAATTACCCAGGTGATAGGAATCAGCGGTGGGTTGGATACCGGACAGGACACGGGAAACGGTGGAATTGTCTGCAGTCATGGTGCCTTATCCTACCCCCTAGCCCCGACGCACGGTTCACATCCTTCCCCGGCGCCGTCTGAGCGAGGGATCGAAAAATCCCCTGCCCGATTGGGCAGGGGATGCGGCGCAAGGATGTTAGAGCTTGCGGGAGGTGGGGCTGACTACGTCCATCAGGATGGCCCAACCGGATACCATCAGCGCGCCGCCCACGCCCATGAGCACGATGGGGCCGAGGAAAGCGAAGGACGGACCAACAACGGTCCACCACCAGATGCTCAGGCCGAGGATTACAGCGCCGAGGACGAAAGAAATAATTGCGCGAGCCATGAACTTTCTCCGTTGCAGATTACTGAATTTTTTGACCTGCCCATAATAGCACTACTGCTTGTGTTTGGGTGCTTTACGCTTGCCGACGTCCCCCTTATTAAAGCTCCACTGCTGCTCCACGTTGACTCCCCTCGCCCCTGGCGAGTGCCGGCCGCTCGGCCGCGTAATCGACTGCCGCTTCGGCCGGCGCGCGATGCGGTTGCTCGACATATCGCTGTAGTCCGTTCCTTCGGTCGCGGTAGAAAACGCTCGAGACTTGTTCCTAAACGTGCGGCTCAAGGGTCGGCTAAGCGGCCGGGTCAGCGGGCGCGTGATCGGGCTGGCATAGCGCGTGGCGGCGCCCGCCTTGCGCTTGGCCTTGCGGGCGCCATCGCGCACAATGCGCGCAGACAAACGCAGGCGCGGGTCCATCTGCTGCTCGGCGTCGCGGTATTCGAAGACGGGCAGGCCCTTCTTGAAGTAGATCGCGGCCAAGCGAGCAATAAAGCACACGGAGGCGGTGATAATCGCGGTCGGTTCCTCGGCCAGGCCACTGTGGTACAGCGTCATAAATAGTGCTGCGGCGAGCAGCGAGATAGCGGCGTAGAACTCGCCGGAAAAGACCAACGGGATGCGGTCTGAAAGCAGGTCACGCAGCACGCCACCAAAGACGCCGGAAATCACCGCAGACACCGAGGCAATAATGAACCCGTGACCTAGGTGGACCGCGATTTGGGTGCCGAGCACCGAAAAGACCGCAAGCCCCAGCGCATCCAAGATGAGGAAGAGGTGGCGGAAGTAGTGCATGAGGAATGACATGCCCACCGTCACCACGGCCGCCACGATGACGATTACCAAATAGATGGGGTGCTCAACCCAGGTAAAGGGAGGGTCATCGAGGATCATATCGCGCACCGTGCCGCCGCCCAGCGCCGTCATGGAGGCAATCATGGTGACGCCAAAAAGATCGAGCTTTTGGCGGCCGGCGGACAAGGCGGCGGTCATGGACTCGGCCGTAATACCAACTACATACAGGACGCTAAATAGTGGCGTCATCAGCGGTACTCCACCAGCAGTGGGGAATGGTCGGACCAGCGCTGCTCCACGGTAGGAGCCTTATCCACCCAGGTGCGCTGCGCGCGCTCTAGCATCGGGCGGGTGGCCGCCTGGTAATCGATGCGCCACCCGGCGTTGTTATTAAACGCCTGGCCGCGGTAGGTCCACCAGGTATAAGGACCATCTTCTTCCGGGTGCAGGCGGCGGGCGACGTCGAACCACTGCGGTTCTGCCGCTGGGGCCCACGGCTCGCCGCCGGCGTACTCGACCACTCCCTGCCACTGCCCCAGGTTCTTCTTCTCCTGCGGCTTGTCATCCGGGAACGCGCCAAAGACATGGTCCATAAAGGCGCGCTCTTCCGGCAGGTGGCCAGCCTTCTTTTCGTTGGCCTTATTATTTTTCAGGTCCTGGGCGCGGTGGCAGATATTCCAGTCGCCGCCGATGACCATGTCGGCCGGGCTGCCATCAGAATTCGTGCGCGCCGCGTTCTCCGCCAGCACCTCCTGGAATTCATCCAAGAAGCGGTACTTTTCATCCAACTTCGGCGAACCAGTATCGCCGGAAGGCAGGTACAGCGAGGCGACGCGAATATCGCGGGTGGTAGCCGCAATCCAGCGGCCGGCGTCGGTAAAGGAGCCGAAGCCCACTTCGACGTCGGCAAGCGGGGTGCGAGACAGGATACCCACGCCGGCGCGGCCCTTTGCGGCGGCGTCGGCAAGCGCTAAGTGCCATCCCGCCTCCAGGGCTGGGGCCAAGGCCTTTTCGGCCTGCTCCGGGGTTGCGCGCACCTCCTGCATGAGCACGATATCGGCCGGAGTCTCCTCTAGCCAGGCGTTCATACCGGGGTTATTTTCATTGCGCTGCTTGCACGCAGCGCGGATTCCGTTGACATTAACGCTCGCGATGGTAAGGGTCATGCCAACAGCATATCGGTAAGCCTAGGCGCGGCGAGAAAGGCGCTTTTTATCCCACATCGTCGCAGCCCATACCAGGCAGCCCGCAGCCGCCAGGGCCGCACCGGCCAGCGCCGGGGCGGAGTAGCCCAAGCCGGCACCCACCACGGCGCCGCCAATGGTCGCACCGGCCGCGTTTGCGATGTTCAGCGCGGACTGGTTAAGGGCTGCGGCCAAAGTCTGGGCGTCGCCAGCCACATGCACCAAGCGCAGCTGCAGCGAAGGAACCAAGGTGGAGCCCATAAATGCCACGCAGCCAAAGCACAAAGTGGCGGGAATGGCATGGCTAGAAAGGAAGTAGAAGGCCGTCAGGATAACGATGAGGCAAGCCAAGGCAAAGATAATGCCAAACTCCAGGTTGCGGTCAGCCAGCCAACCGCCGAAGGCATTGCCGATGGTCATGCCGATGCCATAGGCCATGAGCACCACCCAGATGAGGCTCTGGTCCATGCCGGCGACCTCGGTCATGGTCCACGAAATATAGGTATAGACGGAGAACATGCCGCCAAAGCCGACCACGCCCATGATGACGGTGAACCACACCTGACTGTTTTTGAACGCACCAAATTCGGTGCGGATATCGGTCTGCTTCATCTCCGTCATGTGCGGCATCAGGAAGAACAACGCAATGGCGGTGACGATACCCAAAGCCACGACCACTAGGTAGGCCGCCTGCCAGCCCAGCGCGGAGCCGAGGGCTTGGGCGGCTGGTACACCAATAACCGTGGCGATGGCCAGGCCCATGCCCACATAAGCCATGGCCTTGCCGCGGCCGCCTGGGGGCGCCATGGATGCGGCCGAGAGATTAGCCACGGAGAAATAAGCGCCGTGCGGCATGCCCGCAATAAAGCGCGCGACCATGAGGATGGCGTAGTTCGGCGCCAAGACCGAGAGGAGGTTGCCCACCACGAGGAAGCCGATGAGCAGCAGGATGAGCCGGCGGCGCGGCAGCTTGCCGGTAAAGGCCGCAATCAGCGGGGCACCGACCACCACGCCCATGGCATAGATGGTGATGAGTGTGGAGGCGTTTTCTTCCGAAACGCCAAAATCATCTGCAATAAGCGGCAGCAGGCCCATGGACACAAACTCCGTCGTGCCGATGGCAAACGCGCCCAGGGCCATGGCCACCATGACGATGGCGCGGCGGCGGGCGGTAATCTCCGTTTGCAACGGCAGCGGGCGGCGGCGAACGCGGTGTTCGTGTGCGCTGCGCGGGCTTAGCTCATCGATGATTTTCATGGAGAGTGAGGGTACACCCCGTCTGTGCCTGCAGCATGCCCGCAGCGGGGGCTCGTGAATATCTCCACCCCTCCCGCGCATGGGTGACAGCGGCCACGCAACCCTTTTCAAGGGGCGCAAATGGGGGATCACTATCAGCAAACTGCCCCACATGCCGCCCACAAAATCGGTAATCTGGGCACTTGAACAATTTTCCAACGTTAATTAGGAGAATCATGGCAAAGATTACGTGGACCCGTACCGATGAGGCGCCGCTGCTGGCGACCTACTCCCTCAAGCCCATCGTGGAGGCCTTCGCTTCCACCGCTGGCATCGACGTGGAAACCCGCGATATCTCGCTGGCCGCCCGCATCGCCGCGCAGTTCCCAGAGCGCCTGACCGAGGAGCAGAAGGTCGAAGACGCCTTGGCCGAGCTGGGCAAGATGGCTAAGACCCCGGAAGCAAATATCATCAAGCTGCCGAATATTTCTGCTTCCCTGGTGCAGCTGAAGAAGGCCATCGCCGAGCTGCAGGCCGCAGGTTACGATCTGCCTGATTACCCAGATAATCCTTCCACCGAGGAAGAAAAGGACATCGCCGCCCGCTATGACTCCGTCAAGGGCTCCGCTGTTAACCCGGTGCTGCGCGAGGGCAACTCCGACCGCCGCGCCCCGGAGGCCGTGAAGAACTTTGTAAAGAAGCACCCGCACCGCATGGGCGAGTGGTCCAAGGACTCCAAGACCAACGTTGCCACCATGGCGGACAACGACTTCCGCCACAATGAAAAGTCCGTCATCCTGGAAAACGAGGACACCCTGTCCATCGTCCTCAAGACCGCCGACGGCGAGCAGACCCTGCTGCCGGAGCTGCCGGTTCTCAAGGGTGAGGTCATCGACGGCACCTTCATGTCCGCCAAGGCCCTGGATGAGTTCCTCCTCGCACAGGTCAAGCGCGCTCAGGAAGAGGGCGTGCTCTTCTCCACCCACCTGAAGGCGACCATGATGAAGGTCTCTGACCCCATCCTCTTCGGCCACGTCGTCCGCGCCTTCTTCGCCGATGTTTATGACAAGTACGGCGAGGAGCTGCTGGCTGCCGGCCTCAACGGCGAGAACGGCCTGGGCGCTATCTACGAGGGCCTGAAGAACCTGGACAACGGCGAAGAAATCAAGGCTGCTTTCGACGCCGCGCTTTCCGACGGCCCCGACCTCGCCATGGTCAACTCCCACAAGGGCATCACCAACCTGCACGTGCCTTCCGACGTCATTATTGACGCCTCCATGCCTGCCATGATCCGCACCTCCGGCCACATGTGGAATAAGAACGACGAGGAGCAGGACACCCTCGCCGTCATCCCGGATTCCTCCTACGCCGGCGTCTACCAGGCCGTTATCGAGGACTGCAAGGAAAACGGCGCCTTCGACCCGACCACCATGGGCACCGTGCCGAACGTGGGCCTCATGGCGCAGAAGGCCGAGGAGTACGGCTCCCACAACAAGACCTTCAAAATCCCGGCTGCAGGCACCGTTGAGGTTCGCAACTCCCAGGGCGAGGCCCTCATCTCCCACGACGTGGAGGAAGGCGATATCTGGCGCGCCTGCCAGACCAAGGACGCCCCGATCCAGGACTGGGTCAAGCTCGCCGTCAACCGCGCTCGCCTGTCCGGCATGAAGACCATCTTCTGGCTCGACCCAGAGCGCGGCCACGACCGCAATATCAAGTCCCTGGTGGAAAAGTACCTTAAGGACCACGACACCGAGGGCCTGGACATCTCCATCGAGGATCCGGTCACCGCTACCAAGACCTCCATCGAGCGCATCCGCCGCGGCGAAGACACCATCTCCGTGACCGGCAACGTGCTGCGTGACTACAACACGGACCTCTTCCCCATCCTCGAGCTGGGTACCTCCGCCAAGATGCTGTCTGTGGTTCCTCTCATGGCAGGCGGCGGCCTCTTCGAGACCGGTGCCGGCGGCTCCGCCCCGAAGCACGTCCAGCAGGTCGAGGAAGAAAACCACCTGCGCTGGGATTCCCTCGGCGAGTTCCTGGCCCTGGCTGAGTCCTTCCGCCACGAGAAGCAGACCAACGGCAACGAGAAGGCCGGCGTCTTGGCCGCCACCTTGGACAAGGCCACCGAGCGCCTGCTCAATGAGGGCAAGTCCCCGTCCCGCAAGGCTGGCGAAATCGACAACCGCGGTTCCCACTTCTTCCTGGCCACCTTCTGGGCCGAGGAGCTGGCTAACCAGACCGATGATGCCGATCTTGCCGCTGCGTTCAAGGACGTGGCTTCCCAGCTGTCCTCCCAGGCAGACGAGATTGCCCAGGCGCTTGTCGACGCCCAGGGCAACCCCGCCGACCTCGGCGGCTACTACTGGCCGAATGACGAGAAGACCTCTGCCGTCATGCGCCCAGTTGCTCAGTTCAACGAGATTATCGACGGCCTGAAGAAGTAGTTCTGCGCTTCTTCTCTAGCCCCGGTGTCTTAGGCCAGAGCTAGGTCACCACAGAGGCTCGATCCACGATGAGTGGGTCGAGCCTTTTCTTGCTTCACTTGTAGCAACCAATCCGGCCCGCAGCTCCGAACAACTTCAGTGCTTCGTCGCGGCGAAAACTATAACCGCGTCACGCCGGATCGGATTCCACCTCAACCTGATCTTCGTTGTCAGCCAACTCGAGTGCTTGTTGTGCCTTCTTCTCCCGTCGCGCTTCAATTTCAGCTGCCTTCGCAAGCAGCCGGTCATCATTCATGTCACGGATTTTCTCAATGGTCTTTCGTGCATGTTCCACCACAGACTGACCTGCGCGATTCGTAGCATCGACCGTGTCGCCAGCTAGAGACTTCACAGATTGGGGCCACCCTTGGACCTCGAGGCGTTTCGCATTCTCCACGCTCATCCACAAATACTGCGCGAACTCACCAATAATGTCGTGAATACTGTTCGCGTGTGCAGTTATGCGCCGAGCACGAATCGGGTTGGTCACCCAGACCTGATTACTCAGCTTGGCGGCATCACGGATGGCCGAATCCATTTCCAGCAGACGGCGAGTTGTCGATTCCAATCGATCCTTACGCGCTTCGACGATCGCCTCTCTGTGAGAGTCCAATTGGGTGGGCTCAAACTCATTCACATGGGCAATCTCAAGGACATACATCCGATCGTGGAGATAGATGCTCCGAGCAACTACGCCGAGCCAAAGCGGCAGGTTTCCGCTCAACTCTGCAAGACGGCTTTCAAGCTTCTTGGAACTGTACTTCTGCTTCCCCAGCTGATCAACGGCATCATCGAGGTGCTCGACAGCATAAGACTCGATGCCGTTGAGTGCTGATCCGAGGTGGTCAACCTTTGACCAGGTGGTTGCGGAAACGCTGTTGCTCCGCCGGTAGATTTCGTCAGCTTCTTCAATCGTGTACTGGATACCGCCAAGCTGGGCTAGTGCATCAACCTTACACTGCCGGAGGAGGTCATCGAGCTTCTCATCGATAACCTCCAAATATTCCTTGATTTCCGCGATGGCTGCCTCAATTGCAGCTTGTGCAGCGATACCGGCAGCACCTGAGGCCATGACTGGCGAAAACTTCACCTCTTGAAAAGAAGTGTGCTTGAAAAACAGACTGGGATTGCCAGCGAGCCCAAGATCCTCCCGACGCAGGACTCCGGGAACCGGTCCCTTTGTAGTGCGACGCTGGAGCAGCGCAGCAGTTTCCTCAGTTGCCTTGTAGTACTTTCCTGATTTGAACTGACGGTCCGAGATCGTGCGCAGCACAGAGTTTGCGCGGAAAAGCACTTGCGGGGACATGGGCTCAAACATAGACGTGGTGCTGGCTGGGAAGTTGTCTTCCTCGCTAAGGATCAGCAAACCGTTGCTGTCTGCCAAGAAAGCCAATTCATTAGTCGCGATCTCCATACGCAAAACCATAGTCTTAATGGCTAGACAGTACGTCGAAGGCAACTGCGCTACCGCCTTGTCCCTACCGCAGAAAGGTATTCGCTCACGTAGCGTACCGCGATGACAACGAGCCCATTAAAGCATCGATGCTGGTTTCCACAGTGCGACGAGGCCCCTCCTGAAGATGAACTGCGTGATTAGTGTGATGACAGACGACGATGCCGATGAGAGTGCCATGTACGCACTCGATGACGCGATGGTTCAGTACTTTGACTTTGAGACCAAAAGCGGCGCAATCATCGCCTCAATCGAAGGAGTGAGTATTGGGACATAGCCACAGAGCAGCGAAAGTAGGTTGCTTAGCTTTCACACGGACAATAATATTTAGACATGGCATGTAGCGTTTGTGGTGCTATTGGGCACAATTCCCGGACGTGTGAGTCCACTCCACGATGTGAAGGGTGCGGTGAAAGAATCACCACTGGTGGAATCGATTTCAACGGCGAACCTTGGCATCAAGATTGCTTCGAAGTGAGCGGTGGTCCGTCGTATTGCTGCGGAAACATCTACGAAGAGGGCGAAACGTATTGTGAAAGCTGCGGAGAGCCTCTTTACTAACTTCTAGAACCATCGATGGTTTGCACGTTTACTAGGTTGCGGCATCCCTCCCTGTGGGTCATAAACAAGCTCTCCAAGGCAAATTAAATCTTCTCGGAAAAGGTTCTCCGCCGATTTACTATTCAGATGCTCTAGAAGACTATGCAGATCTCGATGGACCAATCGTCGACCGTTCCACTTTTACCCAATCGCTAACCACGCCCTCGACCGTTTGTGGTCAACATTGCCGTTACCGGCCGGCCATTAACATTGGAGGGACCGCGCTTATCTCGACTGATTTGCTAATACTTTGTTTTTCTTCGGGGCTACCCCTTACACGAATGGGAAGACCTAGCGTTAGGAAAATCACCACTCGGTTGATTGAAAACTCTGACAGCGAAGGACATGGGGCGTAGTCAAGCGCGTCCTCACCACCGGCCGCACCGAGGGACTGACCGGACCGCTGCGCCTGTACCCGCCGGAGGACGCCCACTCCGCCTGGCAGGTCAGCGAACGCTGGGCGGAATGGCGCACCACCTCCGATGCGATTTCGGAAGATGGCGCCGCCGGGGAGGTCATGGACCGCCAGCCTCTGCTTAGCAAGCTGAGCAGCTGGGGCACCGACCTGCACATGGGCATAATGATCGGCCTTCCGCTGCAGGTCACGCTACTGGGCATTACGCTTGCGGCGTTCTTGATTCTCGATGTCATCCTCATCCACACACCACGACAGAAGAAACTAGTGAATGCCATCACATAGAGCAGGAGGCATAGGTACGGTAGTTTCTTATGACTAACCCACTGCTGACTCCCTCCTCGCTGCCCTACCAGCTCCCGCCGTTCGCGGAGATCAAGGTGAAGCACTACCGCCCCGCCTTCGACCAAGCACTCGCGCTTCACGACGCCGAAATCGCCTCCATCACCGACAACCCCGCCGCCCCGACGTGGGAAAACACGGTGGAGGCGCTCGAGCGCTCCGGCCAGGACCTCGACCGCGTCATGGCGGTCTTTGGCAACCTCTCCGGCACGGACGTCACCGAGGAGATGGAGGAGATCGCCGCCGACATCTACCCGCGACTGTCCGCGCACTATGACGCGATGTACCAGAACGAGGTACTCTACGCGCGAACCAAGGAGGCCACGCCCCCTGCCGACGACAAAGAAGGCCAGCGCCTCCACGACCACCTCCTGCGCACCTTTGCCCGCAAGGGCGCCGACCTCGACGCAGCCGGCAAGGCCCGCCTCTCCGAGATCAACCAGCGCCTCTCCGCGCTCTCTGAAGAATTCGGCCGCAACCTCATGGCGTCTACCCGCGAGCGCGCGGTGTCCTTCACCGAAGAAGAACTTGAGGGCCTTCCCGCCGAGCGCATCGCCTCCGCCCGAGCCGACGCCGAGGCGCTCGGCCGCGAGGGCTTCGTCATCCCGCTGGAGCTGCCGACCGTGCAGTCGGAGCTGAGCCGTCTGGTGCGGGAGGATGCGAGGCAAAGGTTGTATGGGGCGTCGGCAAGCAGGGGCTCCGAGAACAACATCCCGGGGCTCATCGAAGCCGTACAACTCCGCGCCGAGCGCGCCGAACTTCTGGGCTACGCCACGCATGCCGACTACGTCATCACCGAGGAAACCGCCGCGACTGCCGACGCCGCCCGCACCATGCTCTTCGACCTCGCCCCCGCCGCCGCAGCCAACGCCGCCGGTGAGCAGAAGCTCCTCGCCGAAGAAGCCGAGCTCAACGGCCAAGGCTTTAGCGCCGCGGACTGGCCCTACTGGGAGTCCAAGGTCCGCGCCCGCGACTTCTCCCTCGACGAGGAGGAACTACGCAAGTACTTCCCGCTGGACCAGGTCCTGCAAAAGGGCGTCTTCGCCGCCGCCGAGCGCCTCTACGGCATCACCGTGACCCCACGCGATGACCTGGAGGGCTACGCGGAGGGCGTTCGCGTCTGGGAGGTGATTGACGGAGACGCCAATCACGGGGACAAAGGGATTGGTCTCCTCCTTACCGACTACTTCGGGCGCCCCACCAAGCGTGGTGGCGCGTGGATGAGCGGGTTCGTGGGCCAATCCCGGCTGCTGGAGCGCAAGCCGGTCATCGTCAACGTCATGGGCATCACCAAGCCCACCGACGGTTCGCAGCCGCTGCTCAGCATGGACGAGGTCCGCACCATCTTCCACGAATTCGGCCACGCCCTGCACGGCCTGCTTTCCGACGTCCGCTACCCCACCTTCGCCGGCACTAACGTCCCACGCGACTGGGTGGAGTTCCCCTCTCAGATCAACGAGAACTGGGCGCTCGACAAGAGACTGGTCAAGGAATACGCGCGCCACGTGGAAACCGGCGAACCAATCCCGGATGAGCTGCTCGATGCCATCACCTCGGCTTCCGAATTCGGCCAGGGTTTCGCCACCTCGGAGTATCTGGGGGCATCGATCATCGACTTGGCGTGGCATTCTCTCAGCGCCGCAGACGCCGCCAAGTTGGAGGCCACGCCGGAGGCCGTCGCCGAGTTTGAGACTGAGGCCCTGCGCGCAGCCGGGCTGGACAACGAGCTCATCGCGCCTCGCTACCGGTCGACCTACTTCAACCACATCTTCGCCGGTGGCTACTCGGCGGGCTACTACTCCTACCTGTGGGCCGAGGCCCTCGATGCCGATGGCTTCGAGTGGTTCAAGGACCAGACCGACCTGCGCGCGGCTGGCCAGAAGTTCCGCGACGTGATCCTGTCGAAGGGCGCGTCGCGCGACTTCACGGAGGCCTACCGCGAATTCCGCGGCCGCGATAAGGACGTCGCACCGCTGCTCAAGCGCCGCGGCCTCGCCGGCGTCTAGTGCCGACTAGTTATCCACAGATTTCGTCAGATGGCTAGTTGGTGGCTTGGCGGCCGAGTGCGCGGGCCTGTCTGAATCTGACCTAGTCGCCCTCGACGCCGCGCCTGCCACCGCCACCGCGTTCCTCCCCCCACCACACCTACTTCGGGCACACCTCCTCGACGAAAAAGCTGCGCACAGCGGTCGAAGCCGCGCGCCGGCGCGGGCACGGGCTGGTGACCTTGCAGCTCGATGTCTATGCCGAGCTACTCAAAGGCAATCCGGAGAAGGACGGCGATGATGTCGTCATTGAACTGGCGCAGCGAGCGGTCTGATAGGAAGAGCGCGCTCCAGCTCGCCGAGCTAGTCGGCGTACGGGTTGCCGTCATGGTCGCCGCCAATCCAGGAGCCGGGGCGGACGAGGCGAATCAGCGCTGACTGCCAGAGCAGCGTCATGCGCAGATACATTTCCTTCTCGATTGCCGCCATGTCGCCGCCGCGGTGTGATTCCTTGAGGAGAGTCTTGATGCGGGTCTGAGTATCAAAGACGGTGCGGCGGCGGGTTTCGGTGGGGTGCGCAGTGAGAACGGGGGCGACGTGCGCGCCGCGGATCACGGAAGAGACGTCGGTTGGCGTGACGCCTTCTTCCTTAAGCTTGGCGACTGTTTTGCGCAGGGAGACGGGCGCTTCAACGGACTCTTCATCCAGTTCCTCTACGAGGTTGGCTTTGAGCGCGAAATAGCTGATGGTGATGTCGAGATCGCGGAATATGGAGACGAGGTCGAAGACGTCCTCGCCTCCCCGCTACGCGATGGCTCGGCCGAGGAAGCGGATATCTTCGCGGACTTGCTCTGGAGCGGGTGTGCTCACGGCGAAGTGCCTTTCTGGGCGTGATGTGCTCAGCTAACACACCTCAATGTCACCCAGATCACTATTGGGCGATAGTTATTTGCCGGAAGAACTAATGGTCAAAGGAAGCGAGCCACGCTGCGTGGAGGCGCGAGTCGCCGTTTTCTTCCGGATGGAAGCTCAACGCCGTGACGCATCCTTGGCGCACGCCCACAATCGCCTCGTGCCTCGTAGCAGGACGAGTTCGTGTCCCGGCGCAACTTTCCTCACCACCGGAAACAATGTCGTGGGCAGGGAGGGGAACGGTGGCGATGACCTCAACGCCCTCGCCCGCGCGGGTAACGATGGGCGCGCGGATGAAGCTCGCCTCGATGGCTAGAGGCTCACCTACCCCTGAGGCTCCTACGCCGGACCTCTGGCCTTCCATCGCGACGGGCACGGTGCGCTCCTCGGAGAAGCGCTGGTTGCCAAAGGCGTTGCGGCACACGGTGACGTCGACAAGCCCCAGCGTCTGCTGCCCCGGCGCGGGGT
>OFBO01000023.1_pt1 | contig 17561 bp, 20 predicted proteins | sample 1520601 | NCBI WGS metagenome assembly OFBO01 (sample SAMEA3696449, study PRJEB22514) | metagenome | biome: water; feature: marine; material: hydrothermal vent | place: Pacific Ocean | collected 2014-08-15 | depth 1539 m | reverse complement strand
GATCTCGTCACGGCCGAGGAGCCATTACAGATCCGCGTCGACGGGCAGACCGTCACCACAACGATGCGCACCCCCGGCCATGACATTGAGCTGGCGCATGGATTCTTGCATTCAGAGGGCCATATTGCTTCGCTTAGCGACGTCACCGAGGCCCGCTACTGCGCCGGCGCCACCGTCAACGGCATGAATACCTACAACCTGCTGGACATCGATCTGGCGAAGAAGAATGTGCTGGATCTGAGCGATCTTCGGTTGACCACCACCACTTCCGCCTGCGGCGTATGCGGCACCTCTTCTATCGAGGCTTTGGCTAAGCAGACCCGCTACCCGATTCCGCATATACCAGTGGACCCCTATGTCGTCGCCAAGCTGCCAGAGAAGCTCCGAGCCGAGCAGAAGCAATTTAAAAAGACCGGCGGCATCCACGCCGCCGGTGCCTTCACCTTGGACGGTGAACCGGTAGTCATTCGCGAGGATATCGGCCGCCACAATGCTGCGGATAAGGTCATCGGCCACCTCCTATTAGAGGACAAACTCCCCGCCAATGACCTCATTTTGGTGATGAGCTCGCGCGCCAGCTTCGAGCTCGTCCAAAAAGCCGCAATGGCCGGATTCGGCATACTCGTTGCCGTGAGCGCCGCCTCCTCCCTAGCAGTGGAGACGGCCCGCGAAACCGGCATGGCGCTCGTCGGCTTCGCCCGCGGCGACCGCTTTAACCTTTACTCCGGCGAGCTCGCCTAGTCGCGGTAGGCCTCCGGACCACGGTTGAGCCACGAGTAAACGCCGCCAACCAACAGGCCGCCACCGATGAGGTTTCCGATCCACACCAGGATCCAATTGAGCGCCACGTTGCCGGCCGTCAAAGCTGCCGGAACCGGGTCGGAAGCGAATAGCGTGATGCTAAACAGGCAGAAGTTCGCAATAACGTGCTCCAAGCCCAACGCTACGAAGGCACCGATAATCGGGATAATGACAAAGAACTTCGACGCCGCGTCTTTGGCAAAGACGGCTCCGACGATGCCCATATTGACCACGAAGTTTGCCGCGATGGCCTCTACCAGCATGCCTTGTGGGGACTTGGTGAGTTTTCCTTCAGAAACCGTAACCAACAGGTGCGAGGGATCCAGGTCTGCAAATTTGGCGGACATAGCCATGATGGCGGCAAAGATGATCGCGCCTACCAGGTTAAAAATGGTGGTAATGAGCAGCAAGTAGAGCGCTTTACCCCACGACACATGCTTATTGCTGGCGGCATAGACCATGTACATCATGTTGCCGGTAGCCAGCTCCGCGCCTAAGAGCAAGATGGCGAACAGGCCCACACCGAAGAACAAGGAAAATGCCACTGCGCCCATCCCTGGCGCTACTCCATTGACGGCCTGGCCAACCACACCGGCGAAGGCGGTACCAATGCACAGGTACACACCCGCCAACGTGGAGCGCACCGCAAAGCGAGAGAAAGATTCATCCAACAAGGTGACCTTTTTGACAGCTGCCGCCTTGGCAGCATCATTGAGAGACAATTTTTACCTCATTAATCAGAGCGAATTCAATCCCTCTAATCCTATCCTGACCACCTGTTTCCGAGCCAATTCACGGTACGCGCGTCCTTTCGTTGTAAGCTAAGGCTTTCCCCTAGCCCCTAATCTTCTCTTCGGAGGTCGCATGGATTCCCACTACCGGCCGCGGAGGGAACCGAATCGGCTTCCCACTAACGGGCGCCGGCACGTTCCATCGCGTTCCCAGCACACAGATGCGGATCGCGAGTGGCGCCAGGCCGAGTCGCGCACCCGCCAACAACAACGCCGCCGCCCGCCGCGCCGCATCGAGGACACCTCCCTCCCTCGCCAGCGCCGCAAGCCCACCCTGTGGCACCGCATCAAAGAAGCATGGAAAACCTCTGGCATCCTACGCGTCGTTGTGGGAATCGTCGCCACGATAGCGATCGCCAGCACCATCAATCGCGTGGTCAATCCGCCCGAAGGCCTGGAGACCAACGAGGTCACTGCCCAAGAGGCGCCTGCTATCGACCCTTCCCCCGCGGTAGAGCTCTTCATCCCCGCCATCGAGGTACACGCGGAGTTTGAGGATGGTTCCTGCCGCGTGGTCAATGGCGCTATCAATCCAGACAGCATGAATAAGGCCTGTACCTACACTGCCGATGATCGCCCTTACTCGCTGCCAGGCACCACGGCCCAAGACATCGTCGTCATCGCCGGACATACCGGGGCGGGCGTGCCAGGCGTGTTCAATAATCTCTACGATGGCTCTGCCAATGAGCACAAAGTTCATCTGGGAGACAAGCTCTACGTGCGCACCGCCAATTCCGGACAGAACTGGCTCATCTACACCGCAACCGATCTGCACGACCCGGATAAGCAAGGGCTTTCCGACGACGCCTCTATCTGGGGCGATGGCCCCATGCCCGGCCGCCTGCTCACCATTAGCTGCATCCAACCTGCCAACCCTTTGGAGCCAGCGGTACGCAACGCGGTCGTCGGCTGGCAGTACGAGGGCACCACGCACACGGAAGCCGAAAGCGCCTAAGCCGGCTATCACCATCGCCTCCGCCCCGCCGACCGCCAGCACTGCTCAAAACCAAAAAATCCCAACGCCCCTTTCGGGGAGTTGGGATTCTTAGCGCTCTATTTACTTGAACGGGAAGCCGAGCTCGCGCAGGAGCTTGCGGCCCTCGTCGTCGTTAGTAGCGGTGGTAACGACGGTGATGTCCATACCACGAGGGCGATCGATCTTGTCGATGTCGATCTCGTAGAACATGGACTGCTCGGACAGGCCGAAGGTGTAGTTGCCGTGGCCGTCGAACTGCTGATCAGACAGACCGCGGAAGTCACGAATACGTGGCAGCGCGATGGTCAGCAGGCGGTCCAGGAACTCCCACATACGGTCGCCGCGCAGGGTAACGCGTGCGCCGATAGGCATGCCCTCACGAAGCTTGAAGTTCGCGATGGACTTCTTAGCGCGACGCAGCTGCGGCTTCTGACCGGTAATAGCGGTCAGGTCCTCGAGTGCGCCGTTGATGACCTTGGAGTCACGTGCGGCTTCGCCAACACCCATGTTGACAACAACCTTGGTGACACCAGGGATCTGCATGACGTTGTCGTACTTGAACTCGTCATTCAGGGACTTGCGGATTTCCTCGCGGTAGCGAGTCTTCAGACGCGGGGTGTAGTTCTCGCTCATTTTTAGATGTCCTTCCCGTTGCTACGCGCGATACGGACCTTCTTGCCGTTCTCGTCGAAACGGTAGCCCACGCGGGTCGGGTTGCCTTCGGAGTCAACGATCGCAACGTTGGACACGTGGATCGGAGCTTCCTGGGTAACGATTCCGCCGGACTCGGCGCCACGCTCGGTAGCGGAGTTAGCGACGTGCTTCTTGATGCGGTTAACGCCCTCAACGAGGACCTTGTCACGCTTTGGGTATGCCTCGATGACCTTGCCCTTCGCGCCCTTATCTGGGCCCGAAATGACGATCACCATATCTCCCTTATGGATCTTCATAAGACTAGATCACCTCCGGTGCGAGAGAAACGATCTTCATGAAACGCTTGTCACGAAGTTCGCGAGCAACCGGTCCGAAGATACGGGTACCACGGGGCTCGCTATCGCCCTTGAGAACAACTGCAGCGTTCTCGTCGAAGCGAATGTAGGAGCCGTCCGGACGACGGGTCTCCTTCTTGGCGCGGACGATAACGGCCTTTACTACGTCGCCTTCCTTGACGTTGCCGCCTGGAACGGCGTCCTTGACAGTCGCGACGATGACGTCGCCGATGCCAGCGGAGCGTCGGACAGAGCCGCCGAGAACGCGGATGCACAGCAGTTCACGTGCACCAGAGTTGTCGGCGACGCGCAGACGCGATTCTTGCTGAATCACTATGGGTCTCCTGACCTGGATTGATGTGCGGTAAGATTTCCGTCCTTGCCGCACGCGGTCTACAAACTTGCGATGCTCAAGCCTTGACAACGGACTATGCCGAAGGGTCTCGGACCGGCGGTTCGGAAACGCACCGCTACGGGCCGACCAGCTTTTGCAACCTATACATTCAACCACACGCCAGCGCCCATACCAAAACACTGCTTAGCGCTTGCCGACGCCCCCTCCCCTTCCAATTTATTTTCGCCAACACCCCCGCCTACCCCTTGGCCGCTAATTTCGAATGCAATGACACGCATACGTGGAGAAGTTAACCGCATTATCTGCACATTTGCCCAACACCCTAAAGGTTTTTAGTGCAATTTCAGCCGCACACCCGTTCCATTTTGCTAGGTTTCCCGCACCTGCAACGCATGGAAATTACAGTTAACCAATGTTTCCGGCGTGACAACTGTGAATCCTGTGACTATCGTGATTGGCGTCGAGAACGACTCATATCTTTTGGCGCGTACCTCCACCGGATGCGCGTAACAACACATTCCCTTAAGGAGAACCACATGAAGCGTTTGCCACAGACTCTGACCGCTGCAGCACTGACTGGCGCACTCGCCTTCGGCGGCGCAGCTGTTGCCCAGGCTCAGACGCCACTACCAGCCTCCATCGAAACCGATGGCATTACCTACGACAAGCAGGCCGACGGCAGCTACGCACCACGCGACCGCTTTGAGAACCCAGCCGGCGAGGACACCGCACCTATCCTCACTGAGGATCAGGCTCGCGCTATCTGGGAGCGTCAGCAGTCCGAGGATGGTGAAAACACTGATTCTGAGACCCCTGGAACCGAGGCCGATACCGAAGGCGCAGCCGACGCCGAGGGTACAGACTCCGAGGGCTCCGAAGAAGAGGGCATCCCTGCCCCAGCCACCAAGAAAGACGCAGAGGGCAACGAGTGGTACCAGAGCCTGAAGGATCCGGCTATCTACGTTAACGACCCAGCTAAGGTGAACGAAGAGATCACCGACGAGATGCGCGACGCTTACGCCAAGGCATTCCCGTCTGAGGATCCGAAGCCTGGCTTCGACAAGAAGAAGCTGGCTTGGTTGGCTCTTCCGGCTGCCCTGGTTATCGGTGGCATCACCTGGTACCTGTCCCAGGACGGCAAGACCTACGTCAAGGACGAGGCACGCAAGGGCCAGGAGCCAACCGCTGAGGAGAAGGCTGCTTCCGAGCAGATGCTGAACGCCAACAAGGATGAGGTAGTTGCTCAGGGCGGCAAGCTGGCTGAGGGCGACGCTGCTCAGGCTGGCGCACCGGCTGCACCGGCTGCTGGCGAGGGCACCGATTCCGTTCGCGGCATGGCTGCTGAGACCGGATCCAACTCCGTTGCACAGGCTCTGGCTGCTCTGGCCGTAGCTGCAATGGTTGCTGCTGGCGCCTTCGCTGCACGCCGCAAGTTCTTCGCTTAAGAAAGAACTCCCCTACTGAGTAGGGCCTGGAACTGAGGCTGGCTGTGCCGGTCGGACTTCGGTCCGGCCGGCACAGCTTTTTGTATGCCTGACTAAAACTGCGGTCACGCAAAGTCAAGGGCCCATCCGAGTTAAGGCCGATCTGATCAGGCTGAATTGAGGTGGAATAGGCCGATCTGAGGAGTGGATTTCCTCAGATCGGCCTGATCACTATGGACCTAATGGGATGGCCCTAAGACGATGGGCCCGGGAGCCCACCGTTGGCTCTTAAAGGATGCGCATTAAGACGCGGATTCGGAAGCCGGCGAGGCTGTCTGTGCAGGTACTGCGGCGGGCTTGGGGTCCACGGTAAAGATATCGGTGCCGGAGCCAATGAGCTCGCCGGGGCGGAAGGCCTCGGTAGGAATAACGGGGCCAGTCTTCTTGGAGTTGGAGACCACCACTGGAGTGGTTACCGGGAGGCCGGCGGCCTTGATGGCGTCGATATCGAATTCGGCAAGGACATCGCCTCGCTTGACTTCGTCGCCCTTGGTGACGTGGGAGGTGAAGTGTTCGCCCTTGAGGTTTACCGTATCGAAGCCAATGTGCATGAGGATATCGATATTTCCCACCGCTGGGTCCTTGGCGCGAATGGCGTAGGCGTGGTGAGAGGGGAAGGTGACGGTGATTTTGCCGTCGGCAGGCGCAACCAGCTTGCCCACGGTCGGCTCGATTGCCACACCCTGGCCCAGCTTGCCGCCGGCAAACATGGGGTCGCTGACCTGAGACAGTGGTACGGCGGTGCCCTCCAGCGGGGAGAAGATGGTGCATGCATCGTCGGCAGCTACCGCGGCCGGGGTGGCAGCGGCGGCCTGCTCCTCGGCTGCGGGAGGGTTGACCTCATCCGGGTCGATAGAGCCATTCTTACGAATGAGCACCCGCCCGTAGAGGTAAGCGCCCACAAAGGCGACTACGAAGGAGATAACGCCGCACAACAGGAAGGTCGGGACGAAGCGTGGGACGGAGACGAAGCCGATGAGGCCGGCGGCACCGAGGGCGTCGGCAAGCACGCCAAAGATGGCGATGAAAGCAGAGGCAATAGCAGATGCTGCCATGCCGATATAGAACGGCCAGCGCAGGCGGAGGTTCACGCCGAAAATGGCAGGCTCGGTAATGCCAAAGAGGGCAGAAATACCGGACGCACCGGCCAGGCCCTTGAGCTTTTCGGAGCGGGCCAGGAAGTACACGGCGAGCGCGACGCCACCCTGGGCAATATTGGCCATGGAGGCAATCGGGAAGACGAAGGAGCCGCCCTCGTTCCACAGCATCGTCTCAATCGGCGGGAAGGATTGGTGCAGGCCAGTAATCACAATCGGCGAGTAGACGAGACCGAAGAGGAAGCCGGCGACGGGACCGGCAAAGTCATAGAGGTTGGCCAAGCCCATGCCCAGCCACTCGCCGGCCGTGCGCAGGATGGGGCCCAAACCCATGAAGGTCAAGAAGCCAGTAATCAGCAGGGTCAGCAGTGGGGTGAGCATGAAGTCCACCGTGCCCTTGAGGTGCTTGTGCAGGAATTTCTCTAAGGTGGCGAGAATCCACGAAATCACCAGGATGGGCAGGATGGAGCCCTGGTAGCCGGCCTGGGCGACGTCGAAGCCGAAGATGTTCCAGTAGGACATCTCACCGTTTTCAATCGCCTCGGCCACGCTGTAGCCGCTAACCAAATCAGGCATGACCATCGCCATGGCCATACCGGCGCCGAGGAACTCGTTGCCGCCGAAGCGCTTCGTCGCGGTAAAGCCGACGAGGATAGGTAGGAAAGCAAACGGCGCAGAGGCGAGCAGGTTCACTAGGCCGGCAAAGCCCTCCCAGGCAGGGAACATCTGGATGAGGGATTGGTCACCAAAGAGCCCCTCGGCCGTCAAGACGTTGTTGAGCGCCATGAGCAGACCGCCGCCAAGCAAGATCGGGATGAGCGGAACGAAGATATCCGCAAGCACCTTGACCGCACGGCTGAACCAATTGCCGGATTCGGCAGCGATGTCTTTCAGGCGGTCGGTGGATACGGCCACGTCCTTAGAAATGAGGCTGGTCATTTCCTGGAAGACGATATTGACGTCGCCGGGGCCGACGATGACCTGGAACATGCCGCCGGCCTCAAAGGTGCCCTTGAGGTCGGGGTCATTATCCAACGCGGCGGTGTCTACCTTGTCAGAATCTTGCAGCACCATGCGCAGGCGCGTGGCGCAGTGCGCGAGTGCGATGATGTTGTCTTCGCCGCCCAGTGCTTTTAGCGTGCGGGCGGCTACTTCCTTGTGATCCATAGAAGAGCCCTTCAGTGTAATGGCTCACATCCGATTGCCGAACGTGACTGCTTATTTCCATTACAGCCGGGATTCGGGCCTAAGTCCACACATTCGGGCGGAGTGTTGGCAACTTCACCGGTTCCGGGTACACCTACCCGCGCGGCTCCCACCCCTGCCAGGGGGACTCGCCAAACACGGCGAAGGACGCGGCGATGCGACCGCCACCGGCATAGACCTCAACGGCGCAGCCATCAGCAATCAAGCGCATCTCCCCATCCGGGCAGTCGATGGGATCGCCGCCGTTAAAGGCGATGGTCCCGTCGCGTTGGGTGACGCGGAAGGCTTCGTCCCCGGCGGCGTCGATAAGAGCAAAGGAGCCTTCGCCCTTGATGTCGATGGTGGAGCCAAAGCCTTCTCGCCCGTGGGTCTCCGGCAGGGCGGACCACAGCGGATCTTGATGCAGGTAGTTATCCTCCAGCCAGATGCGGCGCGGCAGCGTCAAGGTATGGACCCAGCCTTCCGTTGGGGTGTCATCCTGGGCGGGCATGCCCATCCATCCCAGGAGGATGCCGTCCTCGGTGGCCTGGGGCGCATAGAACTGGGTGCCATGATCCAGGAGGGTAAAGCCGCGCTCGATATGGAAATCCAGACCATCGAGCGTGCCCACGATATAACCGCAGCGGTCAGTTTCTGCTTGGGGACAGAAGATAAGGACCTGCTTATTGCCCAAGGTGAGGAGGTTGGGGCACTCCCACATGTAGCCGCCGGGCAGCTGTGAGGGATCGTCGAAGGAAATCTCACCCTGGAATTCCCATTGGGCCAGGTCCTGCGAGCGGTACAACACAATGGTGCCGCGCTCGTCTTCGGTCTGGGCGCCTATGACCATCCGCCAGCCGTCGCCGTCGCGGGTGATCTGTGGGTCCCGGAAGTGCCCCGTATAGCCCTCCGGGGAGTCCGGAATCAGGGGATTATTCTCGTCGCGAAGGTAGATGCCGCCCTCCGGGCCCGAAGGGTCTATGGCACGCACGCGGTTCTGGGACGGAATGCGACGGCCATCATCTTTCAAATTGCCCGTATAAAACAGCCAGACGTCGGTGCCATCAACCACCGCCCCACCCGAGTAGCAGCCATCCTTGTCATAGGGCAGGTCCGGGTATAAGGCATCGGGGTGGTGCTGCCACGGCGTAGGCGCCGATACGCTCGCCGTCGCATGCCCCCAGCCCGTGCGCTTGGGCTTGCGGGGAAAGGCCGGGTCGTGCTGGTAGTACACGTGTAGGGTATCGCCATCCACTAAGACACCATTGGGATCATTGAGGCGGCCTTGCGGCGGGGCGAGGTGAAAATTGGGACGGTAGTTCATATCACCGATACTATGGAAACATGACTATTCATGTGTGCGGTGAAGGCCTCGTGGACCTCGTTCCGGTGGCCCCTGGCAGCTTGAACGACCACACCCCGGCGCTGGGCGGCGGGCCATTTAACGTGGCCATCGCGGCGGCGCGACTGGGCGCCGCTGTGGAATTCCAGTCCCGCATCTCCACCGATGGTTTTGGACAAGAACTTGTCGGCCGCCTCGCGGCCGAGGGTGTCACCACCACTCACCTGCAGCGCGGCGACGAACCCACCACTTTGGCCGTGACAACCATCCACGAGGATGGCTCGGCCTCCTATAACTTCTATATCGAAGGCACGGCCGACCGCCTGGTCGAGCCACAGCTGGTCCCGGCCGATATCGCGTGCTTCGGCACGGTCTCCCTCGCCCTTGAACCTGGTGCCTCCCGCTATGCGCAACTGCTGAAGGATTTTGCCGCCCAAGGCACGTTAGTCGCCCTGGATCCGAATATCCGGCCGTTCTACGCCACCCCAGAACACCGCGCGTTCTTAGCGGATCTACTCCCCCACGTCACCTTGCTTAAGCTTTCTGATGAAGAGGTCGAGTTCCTGGGCGACGACCTCATTTCGCAGGTGCCCATCGTAGTGGTCACCCGCGGCAGCGAGGGCCTGAGCGTTCGCGCGGGCGATACCACTCTCACGGTGCCGGCCGCGCAAGTAACCGTCTCCGATACCATCGGTGCCGGCGACACTATCATGGCCGCCCTGCTGACCCAGATTGATGAACGCGGGCTGGACGCCGCCGCCCTTACCACCCTGGATCCGGCGCAGTGGAAAGACATTTTGTCCTTTGCCGTGGCTGCCGCTGGCATCACCGTCTCCCGCAAGGGCGCCAATCCCCCGCGCCGCGAGGAAGTAGAGTCATCGCTATGACCTACACCAAGCGCACCCTGTGGTTGCACGCCGCGCTCTTTATCCTCGCGTTTCTCGCGTTTATCCTGCCCGTAGTCTTTGGCGCCTCCGCTCTACTTCCTGTCTGGTTGACCGGCGGGCTGAGTCTGGGGCTTGCAGCTTGCGCGCTTGTCGACGCCGCCTATAAGTTCTTCGCACCTACCTCCCCTCGTAGCCTCCGCCTGCTCTCCGGTCTCGCCGGGCTCGTACTCCTTATTGGCTGGGGAATCTGGGTCTATATCTACGGCAATATGGCCGCCGTAGGCACAGGCTCCTATCGAATCGGCACCTTTTTGCTCGGCGCGGGAAGCGTGCTCAATCTTTTTGTAGTGGCAATTTCTTTTCTAGATGTACAACGAAAGGTCAAGTAAAGCGTCTAGCACACAGCCACTATTGGCAGCTCTCCACTAATGCGCCGCTACGACGCGGCGGGGAACGATAATGGGGGCATCGCCAAGCGGATCCTCCCAGGCCTCAGCCTCGATGCCATAGGCCTGCGCCAATACCTTCGGCGACAGCGCTTGTTTCGGTGCCCCACGAGCGATGATATCGCCGGATTTCATCACCACCATGGAATCAGAATAGTGGCCCGCCAGCATGAGATCGTGTAGGACTACAACCACTGTCTTTCCCGCCTGCGCCTGTGCGCGGGCCAACTCCAGCATGCGCATGGCATGGGCCGGGTCGAGGAAGGTCGTGGGTTCATCGAGAAGCAGCACGGGCGTATCTTGTGCCAGGGCCAGCGCCAGCCAAACGCGCTGGCGCTGCCCGCCCGATAGCGAAGCGATATCACGATCGAGGAAGTCCACAATGTCGGTAGCCTCGCAGGCCTGCGCAATGATCTCCCGGTCCGTCGCGGAAAGGCCGCGCATCCTCCCCTGATAGGGATGACGCCCGCGTGCAACCAACTCACCTACCCGCAGCCCATCGGGGGCCACGGGGTGCTGTGGCAGCAGCGCCACCTGCTGCGCGGCATCCTTCGCGGACATGGCGTGTAGGTCAGCTTCCCCGACCATGACGCTGCCCTGCCGCGGGGCCAGGATTTTCGAGAGAGTTTTCAACAGCGTGGACTTGCCGCAGCCATTCGGTCCAATGAGCGTGGTAACTTCGCCGGCGCGGGCGTGCAGATCAACGCCGGCAAGGATATCCTCGCCATCCTTATATCCCGCATGAATGCCGGTGGCGTGGAGGCTGCACCGAGGCTTCGGGCTCGTGGTCTGTTTAGGCTGATTAGGCCGATTATCCTTCATTTCTTTTCCTTCATCCACGTCTGAGTATCTAGCACCATCTGGCGCCGTGCTTATCCGTTCCCCTGCTGTGCCGCGGCACAACGTTTAGCGGCGCCCGGCCGCATTCCACACCACTATCACCAAGGCGCAACCACCGATGACCGAGGAAACCGCACCCACCGGAGCATTTACTGGGATAGCACCAGCGATCACAGCACACACGGTCAGCAATGCGGCACCCGCGGCTGCCGATGCCAGCGGCGATGGCGTGGGGGTGCGCGCCACCATCCGCGCCAGGTGCGGCGCCAACAGCGCGATAAACCCAATGGGCCCCACCACCGAGACCACCACGGCGCTGATACCGGTTGCCGCAATAAGCAGGAGGGCGCGCTGGCGGGCAATGTTCACGCCCAGGGTGGTTGCGGAGGAGTCATCATGGGCAAGCAGCGGCAGCTCCCGCGCGCACCAGATGCCTATGGCGAGAAACGGCGCTAATGCCACCAGGAGGGGGAGGATGACCTCCATGTGCACAAATCCAGTCGATCCCGCGAGCCAAGTCTGCGCCTCCGCAGCGCGCAGGATCTGGGCGCTGCGCATTAAATACGCGACGAGGGCGTTAAACATCAGCGATAACGCAATACCGATGATGACGATGCGGTTGCTCGTACCGATGCCACCCAGAACAGCGAGGAGGATGACAACGAGGAGGGCGCCGATCATCGCCAAGCATGCCCGCCACCAAAATTCCGGGATACCCTCGGCGAAACTGGGGCGCGAATGCACGGTGCCCAAGACCACCAGCACCGACGCCCCGCCGGTAACGCCTAAAATATCCGGGGAGGCCAGCGGGTTACGAGCCATGGTTTGCGTCCAAGAACCGGCCAAGCCGAGGGCGGCACCCACGATAACGGTGGCGATGGCAACCGGCAGGCGCAAGTCCCACACCACCCTGATGTGGTTCTTGCTGCCGCCTCCGGTGAGGACATCGATCACCTGCCGCGGACTCAATGCCATGGGACCTTGCCCCAGTAACACTAGGTACGCACTAAGGGCGATGAGGATGAATGCCAGCGTGGAAGCGAGCACGCGCACGTGCCGGCGGCGTTGTTGAGCTTTTAAGATAGTGCTGATTGCGGTCATGCTTTATTGCCCCCATGCTCTGCCCACGCCGCGGTGAGCACCCCAAATGAGGAAAGGTGCGCCCACTATCGCGAGGACGATCGACATCTCCAGCTCCGAGTTACCCGCAATGAGGCGGCCGGTGATATCGGCGGCAAGCACGGCACAACCGCCCAAGAGCGCAGAGGGCAAAAGCAAGGTGGCAACGCTAGGGCCCACCACCCGCCGCACGATGTGGGGAATGGCAAAACCGACGAAGGCAATAGGACCCGTTGCTGCCGTTGCGCTGCCAGCCAACACCACGACGCTGAGCGCCGCGCCCACCCGCGCGGTAGTGGGGGACCCACCCAAGGCGAGGGAGGACTCCTCCCCCATGGCCAAAAGGTCGAGGGGTCTAGCCACCATCGCCGCGCACGCTACGCCAATAACTAGCCCTATGCCCGCGATCGCGACATCTTCTGGGCCGCGGCCAAAGGTCGAGCCGATAGTCCACCGCCGCATGCTATCGAGGACGTCCGTGGAATATAGACCGATGATCGTCGCGCCCGATCCCAAAGCTGCGGAGACGCCGGCGCCCACCAGAATGAGCGTCAGGGGATCCTCAAACCGCCGCGATACGGCTAAGACCAGAAGCGTAGTAATACCCGCGCCAACGAGCGCGAGGGCGGTCCGCATACTGGTGGAGGTAGCAATACCAATGGCCGTGCCTAAGGCAACGAAGAAGGACGCGCCCGCGGTAACACCAATAAATCCTGGATCCGCTAGCGGGTTTCTGGTCCACGATTGCGCCAGCACACCGGCTACAGCAAGAGCCGCGCCGGCGAAATAAGCCAAGAAGGTGCGGGGCAGGCGCAGGTTCCACACGATATCGCGGATATCCTGCTCCCCTGCCCCGTGCAGGGCAGCAATAACCTCCCCGGGCGGAATCGAGCGGGATCCCACCGCCAAAGACGCCACCGCCAACACCAGGCTGGCGAGGATGAAGACGACAAGGAGCATCTTATGACTCTGTGCCCGCGCCACTACCGGTGCGTGGGTGCCGGTGGTCGTAGGACTATCTGCTGCGGAATCCGACTGGATTTGTTGGCCGTCCATCGTGGTTGTTGACAATTACAGCTTCTCTTCAAATTTATCTACTGCCCAGGGGATGGTCACCGGGTTCGGCATACTCATGGCATTGCCGGTATCCGTATCCAAGTAGCGCACGCGATCATCCTTGACAATGTCGAGGCCTTGGAAGGTCTTATCCTTCTTCAAGACATCGGAGGAGCCGTTGTAGTCCAGGACAAAGAGGTAATCAACCTGGTTAAGCTTCGCGTAGTTTTCTGGGGCAATGTCGACGAAGAAGCTGCCGCCATCGCCCTGCAATGCATCGGGGATCTCCATGCCAAGGTTCTCGATAAATTGTCCACGCCCATCCTCCTCGGTGTATAGACCAATTTTGCCGTCATAAGGCATGACGATGGCCGCAGACTTATCCTGCAATTCCGCGTGCTCGTGGCGGAATTCCTCGAATGCCTTTTCAGTGTCATCGATAAGCTTATCGCCTTCGTCTTTTTTGCCCACCGCATCCGCGATGGTCTCTACCTGCTTTTCCCAGGGCACCTGCCAGTCTTCATAGCCGTTCGGCTTGACGGTGGTAGGCGCGATTTCTTCCAGGGATCCCTTCGTGCGTGCATCCACCGCCTGGTTCACCGCAATGATCTGGGTGGGGTCGGCCGCGGTGACCTGCTCAAAGGTATCCGCGGTAAATCCGGTTGCGGTATTATAAATCACCTCAGGCTTTGCCTCGCCCAAAAGTTCCTCTGCCCAGGGGCCAACGCCAGAAGGATCACCATCCCCCTCAGCACCCCACGGCGCCACCGTTACGGGAGTGATCCCCAGGGCAAGCAGCGTGTCGGCATCGCCTAGACCCAGGCTAGCCACGCGCTGCTCGCTGACAGCGTCGGTCGCCTGAGCTGTTTCATCGCCCTCACCACGCGAGCAACCGCCTAAAGCTAAGGCTCCGGCGGAAAACATTGCTACTGCGCCCATGGTGCGACGGCCGAAAATCTTCATGAGGTTAAGCCTTTCAATAAAGGAGGAAAATAGCCTTGCTTACCCTATAACGCATAGGGTCAATTAGGCAAGGCTAAACTAAAATAGTAATTTAGTAGACGCATGAACCCTTCTCTACAATCGGCCCCAATGTCTGCGCACGAACTCATCCCCGTTACTTTGACCGCCAATAAACGGATCAGTCCGCGCTTGCACCGGCTCACGTTCTACGCCGAGGCGTTCCGGACATACACCCTCTCCGGCCCCGATGAATTCTTCGGACTCGTCATGCCCCGAGCTGAACAGGAGTTTACACCCTTCCCCGTCGACGGCATAAACCTCCGCTCGGCTGTGAGCGCGATCGACGAGGAGAGGCGGCCGGACCTGCGCTGGTACACCATCCGCGCGCTCCACTCGGAGGAGGCCACAGTCGATGTCGACGTGGTGACACACGGCGATTCAGGACCTGGCTCGCGGTGGATTCGCCGCGCACAAGCCGGGGATACAGCGGGATTCTTCACCTGCAACGACCTGTGGCGGCCAACCGAGAAGCCACAACTTCTAGTCGCCGACGCATCCGCCCTGCCCGCCCTGCGGCACATTTTGGCCTACCAAGAAGACCATAATCCGGAAATGCTTCGGGCCACCGACGTTATGGCCGTGGTTACCAGCAACGACGAGGTAGAGCCAGGCCTCGCAGCTAGATGGGAGCCGAGCGTACACAGCCTGCGGATTATTCATACCCAAGCGCACGGGGAGGCGGAGGCTGTCGTTGCCGCCTTGAGAGCGGACTATGCCGGTGCGTCGGGGCCAGGGTACGTATGGGTTTCCGGCGAGGGGAGCCTAGCAAAAAGCGTGCGAGGCCTCGCAGTGAATGAATGGGGCCTAGATACCACCGACGTCACATGGGTTCCCTACTGGTTTTATGGCAGGGCCCGGCCGTAAAGAAGTCCTAAAACGGCGAAGCCCCCGCTCCGAACTCTAGGTTCGGTAGCGGGGGCTTCGTGCTGGCTAGTTTTTACTTAGCCTTCTCGATGATCTCAACGAGACGGAAGTGCTTGTCCTTGGACAGCGGGCGGGTCTCAGCGATGCGTACAAGATCGCCGATGCCTGCGGTTTCTTCCTCGTCGTGCGCCTTAACCTTCTTGTTAGAGCGCATGATCTTGCCGTACAGGGCGTGCTGCTTGCGGTCTTCCAGCTCGACAACGATGGTCTTGGTCATCTTGTCGGATACTACGTAGCCGGTGCGAACCTTAGGAGCGCCCTTGACCTTCTCCTTCTTCGGAGTAGGTGCCTTCTTGGAATCAGTCACGTTAGCCTCACTCATGATTAAGCCTCAGCTCCCGGAGCAACGGACAGGCCCAGCTCGCGCTCGCGCAGAACGGTGTAGATGCGGGCAATGTCGCGCTTAACCGTGCCGATGCGGCGGTTGTTGGTCAGCTGGCCGGTGGCCTTCTGGAAACGAAGGTTGAAGAGCTCTTCCTTCGCGTCCTTCAGTCGGGTCTCCAGCTCAGCGTTGTCGAGCTCACGGAACTCGTGGGCGGGGGTACCGGTAGCCATTAGAACTGGTCCTCCTTCTTGATGATGCGGACCTTGCAAGGAAGCTTCTGGCCTGCGCGGCGCAGAGCCTCAATAGCAACGGCCTCGGTTGGGTAGCTCATCTCGAAAAGTACGCGGCCTGGCTTAACGTTAGCCACCCACTTCTCGACCGGGCCCTTACCGGAACCCATACGAACGCCGAGCGGCTTCTGGGTCAACGGACGGTCCGGGAAGATGTTGATCCACACCTTGCCACCACGCTTGACGTGGCGGTTGATGGCAATACGTGCGGCCTCAATCTGACGGTTGGTGATGTACGCCGGCTCGAGAGCCTGGATAGCGTAATCGCCGAAGTTGATGCGGTTACCGCCCTTGGACACGCCGCGACGGTTCGGGCGGTGCTGACGGCGGTACTTAACACGCTTAGGAATCAGCATGGATTAGCCCTCCTGCTTCTGCTGTGCACGCTGGCGGCGCTGGCCACCGCGGCGGGAGCGACCATTGCGGTCACGGCCACGGCCCTGTGCCGGAGCGTTCAGTTCGGACTCGCGTACGCCACCGACGACGTCACCCTTGTAGATCCACACCTTGATGCCGATGCGGCCGAAGGTGGTGTGGGCCTCTGCGGTGCCGTAGTCGATTTCGGCGCGAAGAGTGTGCAGCGGAACGCGACCCTCGTGGTAGCGCTCAACGCGGGACATTTCTGCACCGCCCAGGCGGCCGGACAGCAGGATCTTGATGCCCTTAACCTGTGGCTGGCGCATAGCAGACTGGATAGCCTTGCGCATTGCACGACGGAATGCGACACGGTTAACCAGCTGCTCCGCGATGGAGTGAGCAACCAGGGTTGCGTTTGCGTCTACCTGCTTGACCTCGAGGATGTTGAGGGCAACCATCTTGCCGGTGAGCTTTTCCAGCTCGCGGCGGATGCGGTCAGCCTCAGCACCGCGGCGGCCAATCACGATGCCCGGGCGGGCGGTGTGAATGTCGACGCGGACGCGGTCGCGGGTGCGCTCGATGTTGACGTCGGCGATGCCGGCGCGCTCGAGGCCCTTGGACAGGAATTCGCGGATCTTGATGTCCTCGTGGACGTAGTCTGCGTAGTTCTTGTCGGCGTACCAGTGGGACTTGTAGTCAGCGGTGATACCCAGGCGCAGGCCGTGTGGGTGAATTTTCTGGCCCATTACTTAGCCCCTTCCTTGGACTCGACAACGACGGTGATGTGGGACGTGCGCTTCCGGATCTGGAAGGCGCGGCCCTGGGCGCGCGGCTGGTAGCGACGCATGGTGGGGCCTTCGTTGGCCCAGCACTCGGACACGACGAGCGTGCGCGGGTCCAGACCGAAGTTGTTCTCGGCGTTGGCAGCTGCGGAAGCAACAACCTTCGCAACATCCTTGGACGCTGCCTGCGGCGCGTACTTCAGGATGGCGAGTGCCTCAGATACGGACTTACCGCGGACGAGGGCCAGCACGCGGCGGGCCTTCATCGGGGAAGTGCGGACGAACTTGGCCGTCGCGGATGCAGTGGTGATTGTGTCAGCCATTGCTTATCGACGTCCCTTCTCTACCTTGACGTGACCCTTGAAGGTCTTGGTTGGTGCAAACTCGCCGAGCTTGTGACCGACCATGGACTCGTCGACGAACACCGGCACGTGCTTACGGCCGTCGTGGACGGCGAAGGTGTGACCGATGAAATCGGGGAAAATGGTCGAA
>OFBO01000021.1_pt1 | contig 17853 bp, 13 predicted proteins | sample 1520601 | NCBI WGS metagenome assembly OFBO01 (sample SAMEA3696449, study PRJEB22514) | metagenome | biome: water; feature: marine; material: hydrothermal vent | place: Pacific Ocean | collected 2014-08-15 | depth 1539 m | reverse complement strand
GTTTAATGATTTAGAATCTTTATACCCAAAGATAGCGGATTTTTTTGATTCTCAGAAAAATAAAACAACTCCAGACAAAGTAGTCTACACTAATACTTCTACTAAGTTTTGGTGGAAGTGTCCTGACGGAAACAAACATAGTTATCCAGCAACTGTATCAAAAAGGATTAAAAGTGATCAATGTACAGTATGCACAGGAAGGTTTGTGATTGAAGGTATCAACGATTTACTATCGCAAAAACCTGAGATAGCGCAAGAATGGAACTATGATAAAAACTTTAAAATTCCTAGTGAGGTATCATACAAACAATCTTCTAAAGTATTTTGGATTTGTAAAAATGGTCATGAATGGGAAAACTCTGTAAGAAACAGAACAATTAATGGTCAAAATTGCCCATATTGCGTTGGTACTAAAATAACTTCAGAAAAGAGTTTATTCTCAGTGCATCCAGAGTTTTTAAAATATTGGAATGCATCACTCAATCCTGATATAGATAAAAATTCACTAGCATGTTTTAGCAAGAAAAAAATTGTGTGGATGTGCGATAAAAACAATGACCATACTTGGGCTAGAACTGCAGAAAAAATGCATACTGGGACTGGAAAATGTCCAATATGTAGTAGAGCATGGAATGCGGATATAAAAAATGATCTTATTGAACGTTATCCACACATAGCAAAAGAGTACTCTTCTAAAAATGAGATTCCTTTGGAAGATATTCGCTCTGGATCATCTCTTACTGTTATTTGGGAATGTGAAAAAGGTCATGAATGGGAAACCGCCCCACAATCTCGTACTTCGAATAATTATAAATGTCCATATTGCTCTGGATATAAAGCAATACCTGATGAAACAAGCATTCTTAAAACACATTCTTCTTTTCTTAAAGAATGGGATTATAAGAAAAATGATATAGACCCACAAGACATATCATATGGATCTCATAAGAAAGTTTGGTGGAAGTGTGAGAATTGCAACCATTCATGGAAACAAACCCCTTATCAAAGAATGATAAGAGGAAATGACTGCCCTCGATGTTCGGGAAGAATCGCACATACTGGAAAAAATGATATCGCAACGCTATATTCTGAGGTTGTAGGTTTTTGGTCGGATAAAAATACATTGTCTCCAAACGAAGTTAAACCTGGGTCTGGACTAGATATCATATGGGTATGTCAAAAAGGACACGAATGGTCTTTAGCACCGTATGCTCAATTGCAAAATTCAATAGAATTCTTTTGTCCTAAATGTCGAGATAGTCATACCTCACAGATGGAAAAAGAGGTATATCAATATGTTGTTTCACTTTTTGATTCTCAAGAAGAAGTAATTGAAAATACAAGGTCTGTTATTTCTCCTTATGAACTTGACATTTATATTCCAAGTAAAAATATAGCTATTGAATTTAATGGATTATACTATCATGATGAAGATAAAAAAGAGAAAAACTATCATTATAATAAATGGAAAATGTGTGATGACTTAGGAATTCAACTGATTACCATTTGGGAAGATGAATGGCTGTATAAACAAGACATTGTGAAACGTATGATTACGTATAAACTGCACAAATACAATGGGTCTAAACAGTATGCTCGAAAAACATCATTGCTAGAAATAGACAATATCAAAGCTCGTGAGTTTTTGGAAAAATATCATATACAAGGGTTTACTCGTGGGAGTGTGTATATGGGGTCGTTTGATTCTCATGGAAATCTTTGTGCAGTAAGCTGTTGGGTAAAAAATGGCAAAGATCTTTTATTGCAACGCTATGCTACGTCTGTTCCTGTAGTTGGTGGTATGGGTAAGCATTTATCGTATGGTATTGAGTACGGTATTGAGAATAATATGGACACCATATCTACATTTGCTGACCGTTGCTTAAGCAATGGTAATCTTTATGAAAATCTTGGGTTTGTTCCAGAAAGAAATATTCCTCCAGACTATAAATATGTTTATAAAAGAAATCGTGTTCATAAATTCAATTTTAGAAAAAAGAGATTTAAAAATGATGATAATTTATTTTATGATGAATCTCTTACAGAAAAAGAGCTTGCTAGCATAAATGGTATTAAAAGGATATACGATTGCGGAAAAATTAAATACGTATATAATATTTAACACCTATCATTGTGTTGGGAAAATGTATAAACTATTTTATAGTTTTTGTTATAAATAATTTTTGTGGTACTATATCAATGAATATTAGAGTAAAAAGAAGGTAAAATATGGACATTGGTTTTGATGAAATACTGCATGTTCCTCAAACTCCAGAAGATAGTTTTAGCGTTTCTGTTAATGGTGACTATATCGCTTTTTCTACTCCTGAAACTGGAACATTTATTGAACGGGTAGACATCAATAAATCTCCTGCAATTGAATTATTTAAAGAATCTTCAACAACAATGGGTTTTTTCGGACAAGAGAAAGACCTTCTTGTTGCAGCAGTAAAAACAGATGATCCAGAAGTAGAGATATTGAGGATTATACAAGTATATAGCATGCAGCAGATATTTTCCGCCCGTATTAGGGCTGGATCTCTCTTTATTCCTAAATCATCTAAGTCATCATATATCGGAATTGTTTCTCCTGCCGGGAAAGCATATATGATTAATGATCGTGTAGATACAATTGATATGAACATTGAAATACCCCATGATTATCATGTTCTGTGGTCTTCTACAGTTAGACCAGTTGGGTATGTATGGACTGATGATGTAAATGGTAAAACTCAAGGATATATTTATATAAAATCATCTCCAAATGATGGGGATAATGGTTCTCTTATGACATCAAGTTCAGATGTTACTATTTGGACTGTATGGTCAAATCCAAGTTTAAGGAGACATGAAGCATATATTACTACTTCTGATGCACCTCATATCTTAAGAAGGGTATCATCTTCTCCAGATAGAGCTAATATTGAAAATATTGTAAGTCTTGAGAAAGGAATTAGTATTTCTAATGTCATTACTCTTCCTAATGGAAAACCTAGTATTGTTATTGGTCATGATAGAGCTGTTATTATTGCGGAAACAATTCCTCCTGAAACAGATATGTCCAAAATGATACAAAAACTTTCTGTAGATACTAAAAGACTTATCAATATAAATCCAATTGGAACTACTGCTTTTACATCTTGGAGTCAAACGCCAATTACACCACCTGTTGCTTCTATTACTAATTATAAAAGAATGGGACATCCTAGACATGAAATAAAAAGCAGTATTGATAAAAAACTTGATTATACTATTCCAGTAACTAATGAAATAAAAGAATTGACTACTGATGATAAAGAAAAAATACGCTATAGGGTGATTAGTCCTTATCCAATAACACGACACACATCTTCTTCTGTTGTAATAATTCCAGATAAGGATGGGAGGGTTTCTGCAGGATCATATTCTCCTACTGTATCGATGCTTTATAAAGAAGGGATTCCTGTAGTACTTGTTCCTTACAGAAAAGGGAAGACAGAAAAGGATGCTTTAGAAGATCTAGCGTATGATCTTGTAGATATTTCACATCATATTACTAGAGATCTTAAAATATCTAGAAAACCTATTATTATGGCTAACGAAGATATGTGTGTTCCAGCATTAAAAGCGTTCCAACATAATAAATCAAATATTGATAAACTCCTTCTTATAAATCCAAACAACATTATCTTCGATTCTGTAAAAAAGAAAGAAAGAAGAAGAATATCTTCCTCTTATTTCAATGTTAATGAATCAGATATTAGGAACCCATCTTCATATTCTGTTGCTTATGATAAAGATGATGTACACAATTTCATAGTAAGGAATATATTATGATAGCTGCTATTACTTCTTCAAGTGACATTATTCCTGACCATGGAGTATTGGTAGATATTAATGACAAGTCATGTATGGTCACTCCTGATAATGATGTCCCTGAAGGATGGAAAAGAATTCCTTTAGAAACCGCATTCTCCATGGTATCTCGAAGTAATGCAGTATGGGTTATTCCAGATAATTCTACAGATGGATTAAAGCGAGTAGAACAAATGTTAAATGATTGGATCTCTGTTTTGAGGAACGAAAAACAGGAAGAAACAATAGTTTTAACAACCTCTGATATAAACATTGGTAAGACTGGTAAAAAGTCTATGATAGATGTCCAAAAACAAAGAAAGAAGAAAAATGAATGGAAACAAAAGTAATATTAATGTTCCTCAAACATTATTTGGAAACATAAATCCTATAACGATTGACCAAGAAATTTCTCTTGTTAAGAAGATTCAGGAAGGGAAAGAATTTATTCCTTTTGATGATGAAGATATTAATAAGGAACAAAGAAATAAAAAGAAAAGATCTCTTGATGCTGCAAAAGATCTTATTACAGCTTATTCTCCACTTATTGAAGGTGTTGCGAAGAACAATTTCAAAAAATCTGGTCATGATAGAATTGACATAGAAGATTTTATTAATGAAGCGTATATAGTTGCATTACAATGTTGTTATACTTTTGACCCTTATGCAAGTAAAAATTCAATTATTCGCTTTTCTTCTTATGCCCCCAGAGCTATCACCTCTGCACTACAGAGAATGTCTAATAGAACTAGACCTGTCGTAAGTGTTCCTACTACAGTAATGAGCGATGCTAGAAAATGGTCTCATGTTTTGTTTGATATGAAAAATAGAGGTATTGATATTAGTGATGAAGAAGTTTCGAATATTGTCGGAGTAAAATCATCCCAAACAGATATTAGATCAGTCCTTGGTCTTTCACAATATGCTGATTTAGATGATATTGATCCTCCATTTATTGAAGAAAAAGCAGATATAACTCCTTACGATGATGAATTAAAAATATTAAAACGAGCAATAAAAGAAGTATTTCCAGAACATTATGAACAGGTTTTATATGTTCTCGGTTTAAATTCAGAAAAATCTCTTAATACCCCATTCTTATTAAGTGCATCTGGAATAATGAGTAGGTATGAAGCGGAATATTTTTTAAAAGATTTTTCATATATTATTAATCACCCTTCAACAAGAGTAAAAATATCAGAAATTATTCAAGAATACGACTTATAGGTATAGAGAATGGTATTATATAAGATAAATTAATAGTAAGTAAGGAAGTAACATGACTGAACCATATAACTATGACAATAATGGATATGATAATAATGGATATGATAATAATCATCTCCAATCTCAAGATAACGAATTTTCTAACCTAATAAATAATAATGACTCAGGGTATGAAAATAATGAGCATCAAAACGAATATGATGAAAATCAATCGTCAGAAAATAATGAAACTTTAAATCATGTAACTCAAGAAATAAATGATGAAACATTATCTGAAGATGATTCAGCAATTGTTCCAACATTATCTTATGATTCTATTAAAGAGAAACTGATTAACGCACCTTCTAATGCAACTCAAGAACCAAGATTTGGTGAAAAAGATATGTACAGGGTCATTAATCTTGTAACTCTTCTTTCAGAGTGTGATGATGATGTTATTAAATGGATTGAAGATATCATAAGAGTTGGTGGAAATGATAATGTAAGACGATCCATGAACATTATTAAAATGGATAAAAATGAGTTCGAAGAGCATACAGATACTATTAAAGTTATGAAGTCTATTCTTAAAATATCTCAAGATGGTGCTGCGAACGGAGATGCATTCAAAACAGTTATTGATCTTATGAATACTGTTGATAACATGACCGATAACCAAAGAGATGGTCTTCTTAAACTGAACAGGAAGCTAATTAGAAGCTCAGGAGCTAAAATTAGAATATCTTCCAAGAAAACCTCAAACTCTTCTGAGATAGCCCAAGATCTCCATAAGGTTCTTACTGAGGATGATGTTATACCACAATATGTTGAGTCATTGGATAATATTATTGATGCTATTAAACAAATTATTAAATAGCATTTAAGTAAGTTAAAACCGCTATTTTATAGCGGTTTTATTTTTTGCAAAAATATTGGTATGATATATGAGAAAGGATAGTGAATATCAGTGAAAATGACAATGTTTAAAAGAAAAAATGAAAAAAAATCTAGCTCGAATGAGTTCATTCCTGGGTATGGATCAGCTCCTTATAAAAGAGCATTTGTAGCTTCGATAATAATGCTTGCAATTTCTTTTATAATGAGTTTTTTGTCAATAAAAGACATATTATTTATGCCACCTATTGAAATGGCAAAACCAGAAAATGCAACAAAATGGCTTATTCTAGAACTATTTATTCCTTATACTATTTTATATTTTTCATCTTTTTTCACTGGATTAGCAATTCTTTCTATGCAAGGATTTAAATATATAAAATGGTTATTTAAACAAGCAATATCCCCAGTAATAATTAACTATTTGTTCATGTTTTTAATTATAGTATCAATCAGTGCTATTAACGTATATATAAATATACGTATTCCGCAATTGGAAAATAGTGAATTAAACCCAATGGAGAAATCATTATGGTTATCTATTCTCATTATGTATACAGTTCCGTTATGGATGGGATATAAGACTTCCTGGAAACTATATAGAGAACTAGGAACTAAGACAATGCAAGATAGGTATGAGGAAAAACTAGAAAAATTAGAACTGAAAAACTCTGGACAATTTTGGGATAAATATGTAACGAAAATCTTTAATAAATCTCTCGGACTAGATGGAGGAAAACCCAGAGGAGGATTTCTCTATATTATACTGGTTACTCCTTTTCTAATGGTTCTTTATGGAATAGCTGTTTCTATCGGAGTATTTTTCAACGCTATATCAGTGTACTTTATTGCTCCTAGTATACTTTTTGTTATAATGGCAACTTCAAAGTATAAAGATGTAAAAAATATGAAAAGAGAACCATTCCTCCTTGCTATAAGATATCCAGATACTGTTGATTCTCTAGATAGGAAATCAAAAGGAATACAGCGTTTTGATAGGTATTAAGGATTCTATGGATGTTTTTGTTTTGTAATAAATAATTGTTAAAATAATAATAGTAAATCTAGAGTGCAATTTTTTGTTATAAATATTGCTTACTATGTATTATATTGGTTTATGTGAAAGGCGTACTATGCACTTTGATAATATTGATTATGTGGATGTAGAAAAAAATAATAATCTAAAATTATTAGAAGAAAATATGAAAATTAAAGTTATTCGTGGAAAAAGGTATTCTCCAGTTCTTTCAAAAGAGAATCTCCTTGATGAAGCAGCTCTTGAGATAGCTTTCATTATAGAAGAAACGGGAAGACAGCCATTACAATTTAATGATTTTATCGTATCCTATGATTTAGAAAATGGAACACAGTTTATACCTCCTTGCCATATTGATAAATCTACAGGAAAAACACCTTTTCTTATAGATATGAAATCGTCTTCAAAACAGTCTGGGCAGATAGATCAAAAAACATTAAAAGAAGTACTTCATACTAAATCTATTTGTCAAGAATGTCCGCTACAAAAAGAATGCCTTGCAACATCCATGACAGGAATTCAGCTTGCTCGGTCTTCTGAAAAGGAAAGAACTATTCCTAATAGCGACCCTTCTTTAGTAATAAATGAGTATCTCATATCAGGAGGTTTTACTCCACAAGAAAGGGGTATTATTTTTGAAAAACTTTGCAATATCTTAGAAGATTGGGACAGCATACATGACTGATGCTGATGAATCATACAAACGTTTGGTAGCTCCAGTACATCCTGTTTTTAATACATCGTTTACGGTTGGTGATTGTTATGATATCGCTGCTATTACAGGACTAAATGTTCAAGATATTACAGGTATTATTATTGGAAGAACAAAACCTAATGATGTTGTTGCAGAAAGATTAGTTCCATATTTTGGAGAAGAAATCGTTAACCAACTTATTAAAGATTATAACCCTTATAGATTCTATGAATATGTAGAGATTAGTGATAAGAGTAAATACGTGTTTTTAAATGACGCAAAATCAGTGGATCTTCTGGTAGGAAGTTGTATTTATACAAATGATGGTCGATGGTTAAAAATTTCTAACATAGAAAGTACTGAAACGACAACAAGCCTTTACTCTGGTGGTTCTCATGTTGGAAGATTTAGTAACGCAACATTCTTTAAGGCAATGATTCCTAAAAAAGAAGAAGAAAATAATACTCGAAATAGGCATCTTAATGAAGCAGAAGATGAACAAATAAGACTTTTACTATCTAGCGATATTGACGATGTAAATATGGAAGAAAGGAAGAAAAAGTTAATGTCTATGATTGATCAGATAAAAGAAAGCGGAGAAGTCTAACACGTTTACGATTTTGATATTCTAGATGAATAGTGTAAGATAAAATTGGAAAAAGAATAATTATATGTCAGGAGTTTCGCATATGACTAAAAATAGTAGAGATGATAATAGAAATTTTATTATTACATCTAAGTATAAGCATAAAAGTACAAAACTATCTAACTTCGTTGAAAAAGAAGTGGTAGATCGTTTTGAATCATACCAGATAAGTGATACGAGTTCTCAGGTTGAAAATCGTAAAGAATCTCGCAAATGGTTAGAGAAGGTAAAGAATACCGCTCTTGAAGCGATGTCTAATATTTCGGATTACCGAAAAGAAGGGAAGAACCCACCTGAATTTGATGCTCTTATTGAGGAGGAAAGGTTAAAAGTTCTTCACGAGATTAGGTGGAGTTATACAGACAATTTCATTACCCGAAAAAAGAGCAAAAGAGATAAATCTGATACAAGTACCTCTGATCCGGAAACAAGTTTTATGATCAGTACTGAAGAAATTGGCAATGTTCTTTACTATCGAGCATCATATGGAATTGTTCACGGTGTTGCGAATAAGAGTATCGGAAATTATACTTATACCTTAACTCTTGATGAAGCAATTAGGTTTATCCGTAGGGAATTTGAAACTTCCGGAAAGACTTCTATGTCGCGTAAACTCCTTGAAGCTAAAAAGCGCCAATTAAAAATGGAACGTTCTGACCGCCGTTTAAACATTAATGACCTTAATAAAGAAGTTGAAAACGAGCTTAATAAAGTATGGAACCAGAATAATATTAATAAAGTCATTAAGAGAATACAGGACTCTGCAGATATTACTACTATCGCAGATTTCATCGAATTCTTCCTTGCGCCGATTGCTCGAAAGATGCACTATGAAGCATTCAAGCATGAAAAAGAACTTCAAGGAGCTCAACGTATCCAAGATAAGAACATGGTTGATCTTGACAAACCACGTCTTTCTACTAAAGAAGATTCTGTCATTAAACTCAAAGAGACCACTCGCACTAATAGCGATGGGGTTGAAGAAAAGAGATTTGTCCCTGTCAATCGAAATGATCAACCAGTAGACAAGAATAATAATAATAGTAGTAGTAAAGATTCTATTGAAGAAAATTCAGTAGAAAATAATGATCGTCCTACAACTATTCCTCCTGTACATACCAATATTGATAAAACTCGGAAAAATATCAAAAAATCCGAACGAGTACAAATCAGGAAACCTCTTCTGCCACCCGTTCCTTCTATCCCTCTAATAGATGAGAACAATGGTGTTGATCTCGATGAAACTTCTGATAATGTTATCAATAATCTCAATATTGATAAGCCTACACTTGAACAAGAAAACGCTTCTGATAAGGTTAAGGAAAAAGATATTGTAGATAATAACACCGATGTCCCAGAAAACTCTCTTGCAGAAACTAATGAAGAAGCTGACCATGAAGAAGTAGATCGTGAAGAAGCTGACCATGAAGAAGCTGACCATGAAGCAGTAGATCGTGAAGAAGCCGACCATGAAGAAGCTGACCATGAAGAAACAGGTCATGAAGAAACAGGTAATGATTCTAATTCTATAATTAGTTCTAGAAACGAAGAAGTAGTAGAAGATGAAAATCTTCCTGATTCAGACTCCGTAGAAGAAATTGAATCTGAAGAGACAGAGCCAGTTACTTCTATTGAAGAGATTTCTAAAGAATCATCAGAAGAAACACCTTCAGATGAAGAAGATGTAATTACTGAAGAAGAGACTATTGATGTTGAACCTGAAGATGTAAAAGAAGACATTGATAGTAAAGATTCAGTAGATCCTAATGATCCTGTTAACGATGAAGATGAAAAGATTGGAATAGACAATCTTCCAGATGAAGAAAATGAACAGGACTCTGAATTATCACGAATATTCTCTGATAGTAGACCTGATGATGAAGAATCAGGAGAGAAATCAGACACAAATATTACTGAAGAAAATGTTATAACTCCTATTAATAATGTCTTCCCAGAATTTATTGATAGTGATAAACATGTTGAAGAAAGTCCATTAACAACAATTCATGAAGCTCTTCCAGAATTCGTTGATAATAATGAACATGTTGAAGAAAATGATCATTCTCAAAATGGATATGAAGACATTAATGATTCGGAAAACGTCGATGAACAGGAAACTCAGGAAATTGAGGAAAATGATACTCCTGGAGAATTCGTAGACATTTCTGATGAAGATCAGCATCAAGAAGAATCTAATGTTGAGAAACTTGAGAGTGATCAAGAAGATTCTGAAGGATCTCAGAATGATAATTATATTGAAGAACATGAAGAGAATATCGAAATAGAGGAAATTCCAGAACCACGTATTGATGACAATATTATTGATGAATTTGATGACTTCTTGCAAGATGAGGAAGAACTCATGCTTCGTGGGGAAGAAATAAATAGCGCTCTTGACGATTTTAATTCAGAAGATATCACTGATATTCTTAAGGATAGCATTCCCGAATTATTTGATGTTTCTAGAATGCCAGTACAAGAAGATAATGGAAAAGCAGAAGAAATTAATAACATGATGGATGACTTCTTAGACTTTGAGGATGATTTCTATGATGATGAAACTAAGTAAATAATATTTATTTAGTTAAATAGCACAGTGTTTTTGAATTAGTAAAACACTGTGCTATTATATATTTATATACATTAGAGAAAGAGTTCTTTTGGAAAAAAATATCTTATATGTTATAATGTATATATCGTTTAAAACGATAATTTAATTACTATCATTCGATACTATCGAAAGGAAAATATCCGTTATGGCACGCAATGACAATAAAAAAAGCTGGTCCGGCGACTATATTAAATCAACAGGAAATCTAGTCGATGATCCTAAACAAATTTCTGGTAAAAACGCATCTATTACTGCTGCAGTGATCCGAGTTGCCACAAACTCTGAATATGTTGATCAAGATGGTGAAATATATGAGCATGCTGAGTTCAGAGAAGTAAAATTATTCGGTGCAACTGCTGATAGGGCAATGGATCTTCTTAAGAAGGGAAGCCGTGTTTCATATGAAGGACCACTAAATTGGCGTCCTTATGAAACTCGTGATGGTGAAGAAAGAGAAGCCCAAGAAGTTATCGCAAGAGAACTAACTGTACATCTATTCGATAAAACTATACTAGGTGAGGGAGATCTTGAAGAAAGTTCTCGTTCTTCTCGTAAGAGATCTTCTCGTTCTCGTCGATCCCGCAGAGACGAAGAAGATGATATTGATATTGATGAAGCATACGATGATGATGAGTTTGATGAAGATCTAGAACCAAAGAAGCCTACTCGTTCTCGCCGTAAATCATCTAGATCACGCAGTAGTGAGGAAGAAGATAAGCCTTCCCGGTCTCGCAGTAGAAACAAGAAGAGTAGTTCAAGAACCTCTCGTTCTCGACGTAGGGAAGCAGAAAGCGACATGGATGATGAAGAAGATTACATGTCTGATGCTGATCTAACTTAAATCCTGTTATCCTTATACTCCAAGAGTTCCCCGCACTTGGAGTATAAACATGCTTGTGGAGCTTAACCTTCTATTATTCTTCCTATCTTAAATTATTGGTTTTGAATGGTAAGGTTGAGTATCAAAGCAAAAACACTCCACCTCTAGAATCGCTTAGAGGTGGAGTGTTTTTCATCAAAAATTGTTCAAGGAAACTCTCAATAAATAATAAGTACTGCATTTTTGTTTTGTTAAATTATTGGCATTATGTTATACTTATATCTAGTGGCTCCCCATACCACAATGATGGGAATAGTATATGGGGATAAGAACACGTATAAGTTCTTAGGACTCTCAAAAAGCAGCCAGATTTAACAATTTTTAATATTTTATAAAACAAAATCTACTATAATACATCTAATGATTCAGGAATATAAATATGCATTATCATAAAATATCTATTAACGGGTTTGGACCATATGAAGAAGAAATATCTTTTGATTTCGATAAGGGACTTACTCTTGTCATAGGAAAAAATGGTTCTGGAAAATCTAGTATTTTTGACGCTATCCAATGGGCTATGTTCGGTCCTGCGAAATCTGTTCGAGCAGGAGGGGATAAAATGTCTATCATTAATACACATTCCCATAAAGCTGTAGTTAATCTAGATCTAGAGTTTGAGGATAGTACATATGTTACTATTTCTCGTACTTTAACTCGCGGATCAAAACATATGCTAAAAGTCTCCATTGATGGTGAAGAAATTGAAGGAGGGATAACTATTCAACAAGAAAAGATAAATTCTCTTCTAACTGGGTTAGAGCACGATTCTTTTGCAGCTGTATCAATGCTTATGTCTTCTCCATCTTCTGTGGTTAATGAATTTATTACTGGGGATCCAAAAAGAAGAAGAGTTATACTAAGCGATATTGTTGATCCTAACCATACATATGAGAAAAGACACAAGGAAGTAAAAGAACAGATTACTAAAGCAAATAAAAATCATCAAACCCTTATCGGAGATAAAAGAACTTTAGATGAAATTATAGAAAGTAAAGTTGCTCCAGAGTATCCAGAAGGCGACATAAAAAAACTCAAAAGAAAACTTGATAATATTATTTCAAAAATTAATGAAATAAATAGATCATCAGAAGGCACATCTCTTGTAATTGCAAGAAGAGAGTATGAAAACAAAATAGATAGGCTAGATAAGAGAAAAGAAAAAGCAAAAAAGTCTATTAACAAAGATGAAAAATTCATTGAAAAATTTAACAATAAAAAGACTTCTTTAGAAAATCGCCTGGAAACCTTGTATGAAAAAAAAGATACTGTTGATGAAGATTTAGAATATCGAAAAGCAGAATTAGATGCTGCTTCATATATATATGGAAGATACGAAAAAATAGTTTCTTTATATGAAGAAAACATTAAAGGCATAAATAAGGAAATAACACAACAAAACACACTCTCTTCACTCTGGGACGATGATAGAGAAACATGTGCTGTTTGTGGATCTGAAATAGATGAAAACTCTCATAAATATCATAATGATGCATTAGAACACATTGGTGAACTTGAAAAAATTAAAGACAATATTAAAGATATTATTAAAAAATATAAAAATAAAGTACACCTTGCTCAAGAAAATATTGATGTAGATAAGGCAGAAATCGCAGCACTTCAATCATCTGAATCACTAGAATCTATTATTGAAGATATTGAGAACTCATTAGATGATATTAATGAGGATCTTGAAGATGCAAAATCTTCTATTAAAAAGAATCAACAATATATCAACGTATATTATGAGGAAGAAAAAGGTGCTCTTTTAGAAAATATAGAAAATATTCCTTCCACCAAAGATTCTGAAGAATTAGAAAGTCTAGAGAAAAAAAGAGATTATCTTTCAGATGAGATAAATGATATTAAAATTAAACGGTCTAGATATAAGGATTATGAGGAGGATATAAAAGATCTTCAAGAAAGGATAAAAGAAGCAGAGAAATCTATAGAGAAAAGCGAAGATAATCTACAAAAACTTCAAAAAGAAAAACAAGATACTTCTCCTACGGGATTAATATCTAAAGATATTGATAAGATATCAGAATTGATCACAGATTATGCAAACGATATGTATGAGGAATTATTTAATACAACAAGCTCTGGCATACTTATCAAATCATACAAAGAAAATAGTAGTGGAGAAGAGGAACCTACATGTGTTATTACTATGGGAGGTAGATCATTATCTTCTTACTCACATGGAGAACAATCTCGCGCAATATCAGCAATACTTCTAGGATTGGTTCAATCTGTGTATGAATATAGTGGACAATGGTATGTTCCATTATGGGACGAGCCTACAGTTACTATTGATAATTCAGCAACTGAAATTTTCTTTTCCAAAATTGGAGAGATTATTGAAAAAACAGATAATCAGGCTATCATTATCACACGAGATAATGTTCATCCGAAAAATTCTAAGGTTATTGATTTGGCAAAATAAGCTGTAATAATGTAAAATAAGAGTATAATTAATTCAAAAAATCTATCAAAAAGGAAGTAATAGTACAGTGTCTAGTCTAGTAAATATCGCGGAAGCAAAAAAATCATCAGATCAAGATATTATTATCACTATCCGAAGGCTTACAGATATTCTCTCAAGTAGAGAAGAGAATAGGTCTGATTATGACATGGATCAAGTTTTTAGAAATATTCTTAACCAGGATATATATACATCTCCTGATAATATCAGAGATATATTTGTAATTAATAATTCTATGATTGCAATCCCCTCTATTCTTCCAGAATTTAAGGATGGTAAAATTGCTGGAGGAAAATCTGTCGTTCCAGTAATTCAGATTCCTGGATCAGAGCCTTATTATGCATACCAGGAAGATACCGAAACTTTTATTGAATCGCAGATTATGAACCTTAGAGTTCTTCGAGGGGCAAACATTCATAAAGTTATTCCTGGGATGATTGTTTCTTTCCACCATTATGAAACCCGTGGTGAACAACGCATTAGAACAAGAATAGATGTTATTCAAATAGTATATGATACAGACAATAATCTCTCTAAAAAAACTCTAACAGAAGAGGAAGCTCCTATTAGGCTCCCATCTAAAGATGATTACTCTGATTTTTAAAATAGGTGTTAAGTATGAAAGATAAAGAAAAACAATTAACAATTACAGCTCCTACATCATGGTGGAAAAGAATTGCAAAAGCTATAGCCCTATCGACAGAGAGATCAAATGATACCGGAGATACCACATCTTTTCTTTCTTGTGCTCTTTTTGATGTAGATGATGATGGATTTCTTACAATATCTGCTGAATCAGGATCTTCAAAAACTCATGTTCAAGTAGAGCCTGACGATGAATCCATATCAACAGAGGGGTATGGATTGTTCATGATTAAGTCAACTGACATAACGAATAGCGTTAACAGTCTTCCTGAAGAAGATGTTACATTTTCTTTTTATAAAAAAGAAGTTATTATAGAAACAAGTTCTGGTCATATATCGTTTTCTTGCCCTCTTATTTCTATTTTTAATGAAGATGCTACCCCACAAGCATCACATGATTTTAATAGTAATAGCATTATAGCAGTATGTAATGGAGAAGAATTTTTGAAAAAATATCGTGCAGGATCAACGATGTCAGCAGAAATATCTAAGGATAAGGATATTCAATTATTACCACTGCACGCTTGCGCGATATCTCTTATTGAAGAGGGGATTCAAATGTTCTCGTTTGCTTCATCTAGTGCAGAATCATTCATACCAGTAGAAACTGAGTATGTAGGAAAAAATAAAGACCCGATTAGCACTATACAGTCACTTACACATCCTGATATAATGTTACAAAGAATACCTATATTTACAGATGTTGATGAACTTACTATTGGAATTGGAGATAATAAACATATTCATCTAGAAGATGATTATATACATATGGATATATCTCCTCTTAACCTTATAAATAATATAAATGCTGAAAAAAACGTTAACATCAATAAGATCATGAGATTAGTAGAACCTCTTTGGGAGAGTAGGGTAGTATCTGTTGAAGTATCTTCTAAAGAGTTTTTCTCAGCGCTATCTCGTGCAGCGTCTGTAAAATCAGATGGTTTAACGCTAGAAATAACAGATACCGAAATATTAATGAAATCTATGAATGTTGATGGAAGAATACCTTTCCATCAAACGATAGATTGTTCTACTCAATGGCATGACGATGATGCACATAAATATATTATTAATATAAATATTTCGTCAATCAGAAAAATTTCATCTATGGTTTCGTCTTTGCCGAGTATTTCATTTGACGTATCTACGTATGAAGTTACTTCTTCTTCAATACCTGCTGTTATGGTAATAAAGATTGATGAAGAATATGACAATAATGATCCTCATGATTTTTTCGTAATCCCTACCATACGATAATTATTTCAATAATTAAAAACAATCTAATAGTTTTTTTAATTATATATATTATGGTATAATTAGTAATAAATGTTATCTAACATACTATAACATTATAAAGAAAATATAATTTTTAATTTTATCTCAATATACAAAGACAAAGAAGGTATTTATGAATATCAAAAGACTATCTCCAAAAGGAAAAGATCTCTCCTACTTTATTCCAGGAGAAATTATCGATGATTATATTGATCCAAAAATATTAATCCCTACCATTGCACCGCATCTTCATAAAGATATGAGCATTGAACGAGCTGTTGGTTTTACTAATGGTCTTGCGAATCTCCATGAAATTTTATCTAAAGACACCGGGGAACCAACGATGAGGAATGATAATAAATATTCATATAATTGGTTCAAAACATCAGAAGTAGAAGAAATTAGAATATTTTTTAGAACCTCAAAGAATAATAATGATTCTTATATTGGGTCTAAGATGCGTATGTATTCTAAAGGAAAACCATATAGTAGAAAGAATATTGATGATGCAGCATTAGAAATGCAACACATAGACTCTGGGTTTATTCATTATAATTATTCTAATGCAGGAAATGACATGGTATTTCAAACTTCTCTGGCTCGAACCATTATGCATAAGGCGATGTACTGCATAGGTGGCGCTGCAACTGTTCGTAAAGAATCTGTAGAAGGACCAGATGGAAAATATAGAATGATTACCAATATGAAACCGGCATTTACAGAAAACCTAGAGCGTTATAAGTATGAGCATATACTTTCTGGAGCATGTATCGCTGCAGGAATAGAAGACCCTGTTGGTTTTTATGGAAAAGATGTTCTTGATGGAATTTATAATATATTTTTCAATTCAAGAGATATGGATAAAGTAAAAGATGGTCTATTTGATCTTCCTATTGAACTTTCAGAAGATGAAGTGGAAGAAATTATAGAATCTTCTAATGATAGTGATGCCAACCTTTCTGGAGCTGATGATTTTAATGATGCTCCAGGACTAAACCTCGTGAAAACAATGGATATTATTGCAAGCATTCTTGAAGAAGAGGAGTAATAAATGAGAATTTCTCCAGAAATTATTGATATTAATAACTGGGAAGGAAATACTGATTCACAAATAGAAAATACATATATAGATTCTCATGAGATAATTTTTTCCCCATTTCAAGCTGGGGATATTGTTAATAACACTAAAGAATGGGTAGAAAAGAGCATTTCTGGAGAATCTTGGAGTATCAGAAGTTATGCATTACATCTTTTCTGGTGGATTATTGGTTGTGTTTCTTTTGATAATGATATTGATAGCAAAATATCATCTAAAGATTATGCAAGAAGAGCGCTTAGAAGATTGAAAAAGGGAGAAGATTCTGGACTTTTACCTAAAGATGCTATTATGATTTGGGAGACTTTTACAGAAGATGAAAAGAAGAAAATTTTTTCTCTTGTTCTTGAAGCTGCAAAACACATGGAATCTTTTCCTACGCTTTCATCTATGAACGTTATAGCAACACATGAACATGTTTCAGTTTCTTTTGGGAATTATGATTTTGATATGTATGTTCCAGTTATTCTGGAAACAAAATCTGGAATAGCAGGGATAGCACCTATTATATCTGATTATGATTTAGCCACTGCTGACATACTTACTCA
>OFBO01000018.1_pt1 | contig 18821 bp, 14 predicted proteins | sample 1520601 | NCBI WGS metagenome assembly OFBO01 (sample SAMEA3696449, study PRJEB22514) | metagenome | biome: water; feature: marine; material: hydrothermal vent | place: Pacific Ocean | collected 2014-08-15 | depth 1539 m | reverse complement strand
CCTGCGACCCCGGGCGGTGCTCCCGCGGCCAACTCCGCCGTCGCCGGTGCCCAAGACCCCCAGTCCGCCGCTGCTGCCATCATCGCTCGCCGCCGCGCCAAGTCCCAGGAGCAGCAGGCTTCTGCCCCGTCTTCTGCTCCAACCTCTGCACCGGCCGCTCAGCCGCAGCCCCCGTCCCAACCGGAATCGCAACCGGACGCGCAGCCGAAGGCGCAACCCAAGCAGCCGGCCGCCGCCGAGCCGCAACGCACGCAGAAGCCTCAGGACCAAGAGTCGCAGCCGCAACCGCAGCAGCAAGAGGCTGGGGACCCGTGGCAGCGTGAGCGGCAAATCCCGCAGGAAAAAGCGCCCGAGCAGGAAACTCAGCAGCCAGCGCAGAGCGAGGCACCGCACCCAGCGCCGGCCCAGGAGGAGCATCGCGAGCCACTGGAGAAGCCCGTGCCGGCCCGCGCGGAGGAAACAGCGCCGGAAGCCGCGGCGCAGCCCGCACCGGAACCTGCCCCGCACACGCAGGCGGCGGAGGAGCCGGCGGGTGACTTCGCAGAGGCCGTGAGGGAGAAATGGGTGGCGTTGAGGGGGAGCGTCGGAAAGCGGAATAAGGTAGCCGAAATCATGCTGGCCGAAGCCCGCGTGCTTGGCTTCCGCGATGGCACCCTGACGCTGGGACACACCACCGGTGCGCTGGCCGAGCGCATCAACGCGCCCGCCAATAACGCCGTCATCGTGGAGGTGCTCAAGGAGGAGTTCCAGCGCGATGTGGCCGTGAACTGCGTGGTGGGCACCGACCCGAAGACCGCCGGTTTCGATGCCCCGCGGCCACCGCAGCGCAAGGAAGCGTGGACGCCGAATCAGCCGGCGCGCGAGCCTGCCGACGACCAGGAGGCGGAGAGTAAGCCGGAAAGTGCGCCCGGGTGGCGCTCGCGCATCGCACGGGCGACGCAGGCGGCCAAGCAACGCGATGAATCGCAGTTCAGCAATGGCGTGCCGCTTCCGCCCGAGCCTGAGCCGGAATTTGGCGCTCCACCCGAGGAGCCGCCGGCCTACACCCGCGACGACGAGGAGCGGGACATGATGGAGGCCGCGCAGTCGACCGGCGAGATGGATCATCGCAGCGCTACCGAGGTAGCTATGGAGCTGCTGGAGCGCGAGCTGGGCGCACGGCGTGCCTAACCGGCAAGCACGGTACACTCGGGCGGTAGCGAAATTTACAGTTGAATTAGAAAGGAAACGACATGGCTGACCAAGACCCAATGCAGCAGGCAAATGACATGAACGACCTCATCGCGCAGGCCGCGCAGGTGCAGGCAGACCTGCAGAAGGCGCAGGAAGAAATCCTCGCCACCAACGTCGAGGGCCAGGCAGGCAACGGCCTGGTTAAGGTGACCATGACCGGCGGCGCCGAGCTCGTGGACCTGCAGATCGATAAGTCCGTCGTGGACCCAGAGGACGTCGACACCCTGCAGGACCTGGTCATGGGCGCGTTCAAGGAGGCCCACGCTGCGGCCGGACGCCTGGCACAGGAAAAGATTGGCCCGCTGTCCCAGGGCATGGGCGGCCAGGGTGGCCCGTCTTTTGAGGATGTCTTCGGCGGCAACCAGTAGTCCGCGCGATACGATAAAAGGCCGTTGCCCCGCGTTGGGGCCGCGGCCTTTTGCTGATTTTGGGAGTAATTGATGTTTGAAGGACCTCTGCAAGACCTCATCGACGAGTTTTCGCGCCTGCCGGGCATCGGCCCGAAGTCGGCGCAGCGCATCGCGTTTCACGTTTTGCACATGGAGCCTGAGGACATCGAGCGGCTGCAGAACGCATTGGGTGCGGTGCGCGATGGCGTGACTTTCTGCCGCATCTGCTGCAATATTTCCCGCGAGGATGTCTGCCGCATCTGCATTAACTCGCAGCGCGACGCCTCGACCATTTGCGTGGTGGAAGAGCCGAAGGATATCCAGGTCATCGAGCGCACCGGCGAGTATGAGGGCCGCTACCACGTCTTGGGTGGCGCGCTGGATCCGCTAGCGAATGTGGGCCCGCGCGATTTGAACATTTCCACGCTGTTGCAGCGCCTCGGTGGCGTGCTGCCAGACCGCGAGCTGGCGGATTCCACCCCTGAAGCCCCGCTTTACGACGCCACCCCCACCATCCACGAAGTCATCCTCGCCACCGACCCCAATACGGAGGGCGAGGCCACCGCCGCATACCTGGTGCGGTTGCTGCGCGACTTCCCTGATTTGAAGATCACCAGATTGGCCTCCGGCATGCCGCTCGGAGGCGATCTGGAGTTCGTGGACGAACTCACCTTGTCCCGCGCGCTCTCTGGCCGCCTGACCATTTAGCGCGGGTGAGCGCGCGAGCGCGGACTAGGGGACGGCGGCCGAGGGCCCGGTTCGCCCGCGGCCGGTGAACACTGGCGGCCCGTGTGCTTTGCTTGCCGTCCCGTTATCTGCGCTGCTGTGTACACCGCTGTGGCCGCTATGCATGCTGCTAGGCGTAGCGTTGTGCCGGCTGGCGGGCGGAAGCCAGGCGACTCGGCCGTTGACGCGGGCCATGCGGCCGCGGCCCGGCAGGCCGTTGATGGAGTTGTGATATGGGCACAGCAGCGTCATGTTTTCGGGGTGGGTGAGGCCGCCGCGGGAGTATTCGAAGAGGTGGTGGGCTTGGCATTCGGAGGCGGGGCGTCGGCAAGCGGGCCAGGCGCAGTGGGCGCCTTCGGCCTCGAGCATGCGGCGCTGCTTCGCGGAGGCCTGCCGGGTGCGGTAGAGATTGACGGGGCCGCGCTCGGGGTGGATGAGCGTGAAGAGGCCGGCGCCGGCTAGGGTGCGGCGGACGAGTTCGGCGCCGGTGATGGTCGCGCCATTGGTCATGGCGAGGCGGATGTCGTCGCCGTCGCCGGCCAGGATTTTCAGATAATCCGGCAGCTCGATGATGACATTGGTGGTCACGGTCGCGGGCGCGGCGGCGCGGGAACCGGTGAGCCAGGCCAGCGGGTCGGATTTGGCGGCGGCCCAGATATCGGCCATCTGCGCGGCGGGGCCGGTGAAACTCAGGGTGGTTTTCTCGCCGTGCATGATGCGGCGGCCGCCGTCTTCGCGCTCGGGCGGCGGGTTGATTTCGCGCAGCAGCCGAGTGGCCGCGCGCGAGACCTGCGCGGTGGTGCCGGCGGTGGCGCATAGCTTCTCGCGGAATTGCCAGCGCTTGGTGGGGTCAGAAATGCCGCGCGAGCGGCGGGCGATGAGCGCGAGGGTTTCCAGGCTGTGCTGGTTGCGGCGCGCGGCGGCCAGGGCGCGGGATTGGTAGCGCGAGTGGCTGGTGGGCGAGAGGAAGGCCGCGGCGGTGCGGCGCACGGTGCGCGCTTGGTCCGCGGGCAGGGGCAGGCTGGAGGCGGCGTGGGCCTCTTCGAGAAGTTCCACGCCGCGCTTAGCGATGTCGCCCAGCTGCTCCAATAACGTCATGCCCCGCAGCCTATGAGCGGGGGCACGCGCCTACAAGGGGAAGCGGCCGAGCCTGTGGATAACTCGGGGGTTGTGGGGCCGCCGGGCGAAGTTATCCACAGGCGCGGGCCTATCTTTGGGAGCGCGGGGGCTCGGAGGCGTTAAAACGTTCGACGCGCAGGCGGTCGACGGCCGGGATCTCAATCGGTTCGAGGTCCGCGAGGGCCACGCCCATGGCCTGGGCGAGGAGGAGATCGGCCAGCTGCGGGTTTCGAGCCAGCGCCGGGCCGTGCATATAGGTGGCGATGACGCTGTCTTGGACGGCGCCTTCGTAGGTGCGCTGGGCGGAGCCGTCGCTCAGATCGGCGGTGGCGGCCTGGTCGGCATTGCCATTGCCGCGGGTGAGCGTGCCGAGCGGCTGCGCGGAGGGGCCGAGGATGGTGGCGCCTAGGTGGTTTTCAAAACCGGTCAGCGGCTCGGTGAGGTCAGCGGTGACACCGGCGCGGGTGGGCTCGGAGGCTACCTCGCCGATGGCGCGGTCCTGCATGCCGGCCGTGGTGGCGTCGAGCAGCCCGACGCCGTCGACGATGCGGCCGGAGGCGCGGAAGGATTCGCCGAGGACTTGCAGGCCGGCGCAAATGGCAAAGACGGGGCGGCCGGCGTTAGCGGCGCGGGTGAGGCCGCCATCGGAAATCAGGTGGTCCGCGGCCAGGATCTGCGCGGTATCTTCGCCGCCGCCGAGGGTGTAGATATCCAGCGTCTCGGGCACGGGCTCGCCCAAGCGGATGGGGTGAATCTCCGCTTGCAGGCCGCGCATGCGGGCGCGCTGGCGCAGGACGAGGGCGTTGCCGTCGTCGCCGTAGGTACCGAGGACGTCGGGAAGCACTAGGCCGATATTAAGCATTGGTGGCCTCCTTGGAAAGCGCCTTCTTCAAATCGCGGAAGGCGGTGTAGTTGGCGAGGACCTCGATGCGGCCCTCCGGGCAGGCGGCGAGCGCGTCCATCGGGTCCGGGATGAGCTCGTGGGAAATATCGGCGTAGACCAGGCGCACGGCCAGGTCGGTGCCGCGCTCGCCGGCGGCCTTGACGCTTAAGCCATTGAAGCCTTCGAATTTCACGTCCCACAGCCAGGACATGTCGATGCCATCGGCCACCTGGCCGTTGGTGGCGATGACCAGGCCATCGGCGCTGCGGTCCACCATGGACAGGGCTTCTTGCCAGCCGGCCGGGTTCTTGGCCAGCAGCAGGCGAATTTCGCGGCCCTTCCAGTGGATGGTGGAGTAGCGGCCGGCGACGTCGTCGATGCCCTCGGCGGCCGCAATGGCCTTATCGAGGTCCACACCGAAGCCCTGCACGGCCGCGGCAATGGCTTGGGCGGCGTTGCCCCGGTTCGCGCGGCCGGGCAGCGCCAGGTTCAGCGGGCGCTTGGCGGTCGGGGTGATGATGCCATGCTTATCGACGCCCCAGGTAGGCTGCGGCCGGCGGAATTCGCGGCCGTCGGCAAGCGGCTTAACGGCGTACCAGTCATCCTCGGTGCGCACGACGTGCCCGCCGGTGCGTGGGCAGGTGACGGAATCGCCGAGCCAGCCGGCGCCGGCCGAGACCCAAATGACATTCTTGGCGTCATAGGCCACGGAGGTCATGAGCACGTCGTCGCAATTGGCGATGACGAGCATGTCTGGGTGAGCCTCCACGGCGCCGCGCAGGGCGCGCTCAATCTTGTTGATTTCGCCCACGCGGTCCAGCTGGTCGCGGGTGAGGTTGAGCAGGACTAGGGCCTGCGGGTTGAGGTTATCGGCTACGTGGGGCACGTGGAGCTCGTCTACCTCGAGGACCAGGTGGGAGGCATCTTTGCCGGCCATGAGCGCGGAGATGATGCCGGCGTCCATGTTATCGCCGCCGTCGTTGGTGGCTACGGTGTGCTCGGCGCGGACCGCGGCGGCCAACATGCGGGTGGTGGTGGACTTGCCGTTGGTGCCGGTAACTAGCACGGCCGGGCGCCCACCACCCAGGTTGGTCATGATGGAAGGGTCAATGGCATTGGCGATTAGACCACCGATCATTCCGCCGGCGCCACGGCCGGTGGCGCGGGAAGCGGTGGTGGCCAGCTTCGCGGCGGTTGTGGCGGTGGTGGTGCGCAACTTCTTCAGCGCACCCGGGACTCTAAAACTCATGTCCCCTAGGGTAGTCGGGCGGGCGGCTTAGTCGTTCTTTTTCGCCGCCGAGCCGCCAGAATTTCGTCGGCCCCTGCCGCGACCACCGCGGCCGCCGCGGCGCCGGCGCCGCTTGTTGTTCTTACCGCCGCCCTTTTTGTTGTTCTGCGGCGAGCGTTGGGCGCGCGGCGCAGGCTTGGCGGATTCGGGTTCGGGCTCGGCGTCTTCGATGCGCGTGAGGGCGTCAAGAAACGCCGCATCCGACATCAGCGGGATGCCCTTGCGGTGGGCATGCATGGGCTTTCCCACCAGATCCGTGGTGACATTGCAGACAACCAGCGAGGACTCGCGGGTGAGCTTTTCCGAATAATTGAGCTCTTCGCGCATGAGCGCGGCGATGATGGTGTCTGGGTCCTCGAGGATTTCCGGTGCGACGACGATTTCCATGCCGCGGCGCAGCTCCTTGCCCGGTTCATATTTGCCGGGATTGTGGTGCTGGACGGGGGCCTCGGCGGCGTCGACGCGCACGTGGGAGCGTTGCAGGCCAAAGCGATCGGCGCGCACGTCCTCCGGCGCATAGCTGCGCACAGTGCCGCCTTCTTGCTGGCGGTAGAGCGCGATGAGCAGCTCGGTGTTCTCGCGCGAGGTTTCTGGCTCGGGCCGGCCGGCGCGCTCCACCGAGGCTTTCGGCGTGGCGTCCAGGCCGCTCTGCTTGGCGACGCCCCCTAAGCGCACATCGTTCGACCGCACCTGCTGCGCATACGAGGTGGCCAAGGTATCGATGATGCGCACCGGCGTGGGGACGTGTCCGACCTTCTGGCGGCGCCGGCGGCCCTTGTTGCGGCCGCGGTTGCGCGCCCGGTTTTGGCGCGCGGCGGCCATCATGGCGCGGCGGGCCTCGGCCACGATAAAACCCCAGGTGTAGGTGGTGTCGTGGACGATGAGCGTGCGGCCGTCGATAAGCCTGTCCAGCGATTTAAGGATCTTGCCAAAAGCTGGTGCCTGCTCAATATCGGTGGTGCTCAGCCCGTGGAGGTGGCGCGGTCCGGCGTCGATATCGGGTTTAAGGACGGCGTGGAAGAGCTGGCCTTGTTCGCCGGCGTCGTTGAATGCGATGGCGTCGATAGTCACGATGCGCCCGGTGCTGGGGTGGATGCCGGTGGTCTGTAGGGTCAGCGCCACGTACGGGTAGTCAGCCGCATCGGTGGATGAGTCGGCTTGCTGCTGCTGTGGCTTTTGGTGAGCCGCCTCCGGCGCGGCAGGTCGCTCGTGACGGGCAGGTGGGTGCGGCTTCGGCTTCGGTTTTGGCTTGGGCTTTGCGGCGTCCGGTTCGCCGGACGGTCGCACTGCGCGGCGCGGCCGGGTACGTCGCTGTTCTGTGCCCGGTTTGGGCGCTGTGGACCTGGCCGCGTGGCGCGAAGCCACCGTCGCGGGCGACGGCGCTGGGGCCGACGCCGGCGTGTGCTGCGGGGAGGAGCCAGGTGTGTTGTTCATTAAACTCAGTGTAGTATCCCGCATTTCGTGCAGGGGGACAGGGCGCGCCGCTTAATTTTCCACGACGACAATGACCTTCGGCGGAGTCGTTGGCTCTTCGGGCTCCTCAGGTCGCCCCGGTGCTTCCGGCTCTGCGGGCTCTGCTGGCTCTGCCGGTTTCTCCGGTTCTTCCGGCTCTTCCGGCTCGGACGGTACCAGCGGCACCTCCGGTTCGAGCTCTACAGTGATCTCTGGTTCGGGGGTGGGGTCGATTTCTGAGCCAGGGATCGTCGTCGTAGGAGCAGTAGTCTCCGGCTCTGGCGTCGGCTCGAGCTCGGAACCTGCGATAGTGGTGCTTGGCGCGGTGGTAACCGGCACCGGCTTAGGCTCAGGCTCGGACTCCGAGGTCAGCAACGGAGACGTCGTGGTAGGTGCGGTCGACTCCGAGGGCTTTGAATCCGAGGACGCAGGCTCTGAAGATTCGGGCTCGGGCTGTGCCGAAGTGGACGTAGAGGACGCAGAGGTAGAGGTAGACGTAGACGAGTCTGCAGCCTGGGTCGGCTCAGACGTTGGCTCGCTCGTGGCAGAACTTGTGGCGGAGCTGGTGGCGGAGCTGGAAGGCTCTGCGGTCTGCTTTTCCGTCGAGGCTGCGGTGGTAGTTTCAGCTGTCGTTTTCTTGGAAGTTGTCTTTTCCGAGGTAGACGTGCTTGAGGTCGGCAGATCGGACGGCTCGGCAGGCGAGGATGCCTCAGAGGAAGGCTCCGCAGATGGCGTACTCTTCGTGGACTTCGTGGTCTGGGAAGGCTCGGCAGACTGGGAGGACGAGGAGGTTGCGGTCGGCGCCTTGGCCGCTACCTGGGGTGCGGGTTCCGAGCTGGAGGATGGCGTCGAGGCAGGCGTGGTCCGAGACGGTGCGGGTGCCGGGGCAGAGGTTCGGACCGAGTCGACGTTGTCGGCTGCGGCACTGGCGGCAGCAGCGGCGGTGGAGGCGGCGCGAGAAATCGCGTCGGAACTGTCGCCGTGGTGGCCGCCGCGGGGTTCGCTGTGATAGCCACGTCGGTTGTCGGCGGCAGGGGCCTGGGTGCGGTCAGCGTGTGGAGAGTGCGTCGCGCTGGGCTTCTTCGTGGTCTGCGAAGTGAAGGTGGGGTGGTGCGGCGCTGGAGAGGAGGGGGCGTCGGCAAGCGGGGGCTGAGCCGAGGTACCGCTGGTGGGGCCGGCATCGTGGATGCGCGGCGTGGCGGGGTGCGCGGGGCGCTTGGGACCATTGCCGTCGAAGTGGGCAGAATCGAGGGAGGAATGGTTGTCTTCCGGAGCGGGCGCGGTGGAATGCGCGTTGGTGTCCGAAAGGGCTTCGTCGTCGCTCAGCAGGTTGGTGGCTGCGGTGGCGCCGCCGCCAACGAGCACGGCGACGCCGGCTGCGGCCAGCAGGTTCGAGGTCACGGCACCGGATGCCCCGGCGGTAGAGGCGACGCTGAAACCGCTGGCTGCGGAGGTGCCGGCGGTAGAGGCACCGGCAGCGGGGCCGCCGGGCACAGCGGATGCGGCCTGAGCGCGGGCTGCGGTAGCGGCGGACATGACGGCGGTGCCACCGGCGACGACACCCAAAACTAGGCCGGCGTGGTGCTTATTGGCGGCGTTGTGCGCGTAGATGGTGAGCGCGGGGCGGTCATCGGCGTTGTAGTGGAAGTAACCGTGGGCAATGGCGAGGCGGCCGGTCTTGGTGCAGTCGAGCACGGCAGGGGCGATCTCGCGGGCGGCCTCCCGGGGAAGGGAGCCTAAGAAGGTGCTATTGATATAGACGTCGACGGTATTGCGGCGCAGGAAACCGCGGGTGCGCAAAGAAACGAGGTAGTGCTCGTCGGTGTGCGGAAAGGCGGTGACGTCCTTGGAAAACTCCGTCATTGTGGCGGTGGTCTCGCCGGGCAGCATGGTCCAGCGCTGCGCCGGCGGGTTATTGGCGGGAATGCACAGGTGCGGCGCCGGCAGCAGCAGGTTGAGCGTGGGCCATTCTTCCCCAGCGGCATCCGTCATGCTCACATGGGCGGTGGTGCGTGGGTGCAGGCCGGCGCTGAGAATCCAGTCAAAGAGGGCGTAGGCCTGGGAATCGGCGGCGCTGAGGTGGCCTACAAGGGAGTCACCGATCCGAACCGCGAATCCTTCCTCGGCGGTGCGGGGGCCGAGCTCCGCGGAAAGGTAACCGTTGTCCGCGGCGGTGGACTCGAGCAAGTCGCTGAAAATCTCCGGCGAAACATCCGCAATAGGCAGCTTATGGATCACGCCAAAACCGTGGTCAGGGACCACGTAGGTGGCGGAATCCAGCGAAGTCATTGGGGCCTTTCCATGCGAAACAGTAGTTACTTTGCATTTTAAGCACCGCTAGGGGCGATTTCCAATTTCCAACCCGACGAGAAAGCGGTGTTATCCTGCCCTAAAAGTTCCTACAGAATAAAAATAAGTACTGCGATAAGCGCGGCAATTACCAGTAGGGCAATGAGGGTGGGCCACCACTGCTGGCGGCGCGGTGCGGAGTCATTGACGTTCACGGCGCGGAAGCTGGTGGTTTCGAAGGTTTCGGTGGCGGCGGGGGAGGTAGGGGTGGCGTCGGCAAGCGAGGCTTCCTTTGAATCCGGCAGCGGCGCACCCGCATAGATGCTGAGTACGCGGCCGGTGCTGCGCGGCGCATGGTAGGCATGGGCCAGGGTTATGCCCTGCTTGGCGACGTCCACCCCATCCAGCCGCCCCACCCACTGCGGGCCCAAATAGGCATCGGCGCCGGAGCCGGTGGTGCTGGGCGAAAGCGTCACCAATACGTGCATGCGGGCGTGGGCGGGAATATCCAGATCCGTGGGTAGCTCGGTGATGTTGATGGGCGGGGCATAGCCCAGCATCGTCCACGGGCCGGCCGGCGGGTTATTGGCCGGCAGGCAGAGGCCCGGCCGGGGCAATAGCAGGGACAGGGAGCCATCGGGCTGCGGCGCGGCTGTGGCTGCAGGGGTGAGCCCGGCGCGAAAGAGCAGATCTATCTCGGGGTATTCGGCGCGGTCGGCGCTGGTGATGTGCCCGATGGGGGAGTCGGTGCGCACCTCCAGGCCGCCGTCCTCGCGGGGTGCCAAGGTGACGGTGAACTCCTGGTTTTCCTTCGTCTGCGCACCATAGATGGGCAGGGCCTGCACGGCGCCCAAGCCGCGGTGCGGGACGAGGTAGGTAGAAGAAGGCATACCCACCCTTCTACCACGCCGAGGCGCGGCACTGGTGTGCAGTGCCGGCGAGCAGTCTTAGGCCAGGGCGCGATTGACGGCGGAGTTAATCGCGTTAATGGAAGCCCGTGTGGTGGATCCGGCGATTCCGGCGCCCCACACCTTGCTCTGGTTGACGTCGGCAGCGATATAGCAGGCGGCCTCGGCGTCGTCACCGGCGGAGCGGGACTGCTGGGAGTATTCCATGACCTCGAAGTCGATGCCCAGGGATTCCAGCGCGTTGGCATACGCCGCGATGGGGCCGTTGCCGGTGCCGGAGACGGTGGACTTTTCCCCGCGGAAGGCCACCGTGGCGGTCACGGCGACGTCACCGTCACCGTCAGCGGCCGGGGAATTGTCTATGTGGAAGGCCTCCACGACCAGCGGGGTCTCGCGGTCCAGGAATTCTGTGGCGAAGATGTCCCACATATTCTTGGAATTGACCTCGCCGCCCTCGGAGTCGGTGATTTCTTGTACCACGGTGGAAAATTCCGCTTGCATGGCGCGCGGCATATTGATGCCGTGGTCGGTTTTCATGATGTAGGCGACGCCGCCCTTGCCGGACTGGGAGTTGACGCGGATGACCGCTTGGTAGTCGCGGCCCACGTCTTTTGGATCGATGGGCAGGTAGGGAACCTCCCAGATGGCCTCGCGCAGTTCTTCCCACGAGACCTCGGTATTGTTCGCGCCGGGGCGGATGGTGGCCGCCAGCGCATCGAGGCCCTTGTTGACGGCGTCTTGGTGGGAACCGGAAAAGGCGGTAAAGACCAACTCGCCGCCGTAGGGGTGGCGCTCTGGCACGCGCAGCTGGTTGCAGTATTCGACGGTCTCGCGGATCTGTGGCAGATCGGAAAAATCGATCTGTGGGTCCACGCCCTGGGTGAGCATGTTCAGGCCCAGGGTAATGAGGTCAACGTTGCCGGTGCGCTCGCCGTTGCCAAACAGGCATCCTTCGATGCGGTCCGCCCCGGCCATAAAGCCCAGCTCGGCGGCGGCGATTCCCTCGCCGCGGTCATTATGCGGGTGCAGGGAGAGCAAGATGTCTTCGCGGCGGGCCAGGTTGCGGTGCATCCACTCGATGGAATCGGCGTAGACATTGGGCGAGATCATCTCCACGGTGGAGGGCAGGTTGATGATCATCGGATTATCCGGGGAGGGATCCATGATCTCTACTACTTCATCGCAGACCTCGCGGGCGAAGTCTAGCTCGGTGCCGGTGAAGGATTCGGGGGAGTACTCCCAGCGCCACGTGGTGTCTGGGTAGTCCGCGGCGATGGACTTGATGAGTGCGGCGGCGTCGGTAGCCAGCTTCTTAATGGCGGGCTTGTCCTTGCGGAAGACCACACGGCGCTGCAGCTTCGAGGTGGAGTTATAGAAGTGCACGATGACGTTCTTGGCGCCCTCGCAGGCCTCAAAGGTGCGGCGGATGAGGTGTTCGCGGGCTTGGACTAGCACCTGGATGGTGACGTCATCGGGAATCTTATTGCCCTCGATGATTTCGCGGACGAAGTTGAAATCCGTTTGGGAGGCGGACGGGAAGCCGACCTCGATTTCCTTGTAACCCATTTTGACCAGCAGGTCGAACATGCGGTGCTTGCGCTCTGGGCTCATGGGATCAATCAGCGCTTGGTTGCCATCGCGCAGATCCACCGCGCACCACTGTGGGGCGTGCGTGATTTTCTTGCTGGGCCACGTGCGGTCCGGCAGGTCGATGTCTTCCACCTCGACGGCGAAGGGCTGGTAGCGCTCGTGGGGCATGGCGGAGCCGCGCTGCTTATTCCACGCGGGCTGGCCTTCGCGGCGTGGGCCGTTAGGGGTGGTGATATCGCGAGGGGCGCTGATAAAAGAGTCAGTGGGGGACATGGTGGTGCGGTTTCCTTGTCTGTGGTGTCTGGTGTCTGTGGGAGACGGCCAGCTGGGCTTGGGTAGCCGGACTCCGCGACGGGGCGCTGGCCAGTGCTTAGGCCGAAATCCCGCCGCGGCAGATAAGGAGTAGGTCAATCCGCTGTGTCATATCGGTCACACTACAGGCTTTCTCACTGTGTGGCAAGAGATTTCATTCAATGAGACGCGGTGGCGGTGCGGTACTATGCTCTTCGTGTCTACAGCCCGCCATGCCGCATCCAACTCGCCATCCTTAGTGCGCACCTTGTGGGCGCCTGCCGCGCTCGTTGCGCTCATCGGAGCCGCGGTGCGCGTGGGCCTGCTCGCGGTGGTGGCCGCCGTGCAGGACGATAAGCTCTGGGGCCTGCTCAATAAGTGGGACGCCAAGCACTACGTAGAAATCGCCCGCGGCGGGTACTTCGGTGCGGATATCTCTACGGATGGGCCTGTCCACGAGACGACCATGGCCTTCTTTCCGGGCTTTCCTTTCCTCGTGCGTGCGATAAGCGGCATCCTGGGAACCGGCGAGGCCGGCACCGCTATTGCGCTTAACGTGCTCTTTAGCATCGCGCTGGCCGCCGGTGTGATGGCCTTGGCCGCGCAGATGGGCATGGGCAAGTGGGCCCAAGTGCTCAGCGCTGTAGTGGTAACCAGCGCGCCGATGTCCATCGTGTTTTCCATGCCGTATACCGAGGCGCTCTTTGGGGCGCTGGCTATCTGGGCGGTGGTGGCGCTGGTGGGCGAGCGCTGGTGGGCCGCCGCGGCGTATATCTTTGTGGCCGGGCTCGTGCGCCTTACCGCGGTGGATCTCGTTGCGGTCTTTGGGCTCATGGTGCTGCTGCGGGCCCGAAAGGACTGGCGAGCCTGGGCCGCGGTGGCGTTTTCGGTCCTGCCGTTGGTGGGGTATTTGTGGTGGTCGAGCAGCCACTTAAAAGATGTTGGCGGTTACTTTGGCATCCAGAAGGAACATTGGAATTCCGGCTTCGATGGCGGCAAAGCCACGGTGGTGTGGCTGTGGGAGACGCTAACCGGGGCCACCAATGGCGGCTACTTGCTCAGCGCCGGGGTGATGATTGCAGCCCCGGTATGCCTGGTGCTGGCATGGCGTCGCCTGCCGTTGGCGGCCTGGCTATTTTCCGCCGTTCTCATGGCCAACGTGTTGCTTTCTGATGGCATCATGCACTCGCGGCCCCGGCTGCTCCTACCGGCGGTGATTGTGTTGTTGCCGTGGGTGAAAAAGGGGGCGTCGGCAAGCGTCGCGGTTTTTGCCTGGGCCCTGTTTGGCGCGTGGTTTTCGGCCTATATGCTCGGCGTATTTGAGTGGGCCATCTAGCCGCGCTGGCTTACCGGGCTGCGGGAGAGCACGATGGTGGATAGAACCATGACGGTCAGGGCGATGAGCATAATAGCCCAACCGACGGCCGTATCGATGAGGAATTTCTCTCCCAGAACCATATAGCCCAAGCCGAAGGCCACGATGGGCTCAAAAATGGTCATGGCCGGCAGGGAATGGGCCAGGGGGCCGGCGTTAAAGGAATATTGCTGGACCACCGTGCCGGTGAGCGCGAGGCCGATGAGACCGTAGAACTGCCAGCTCGCCAGCAGGGTGGTGAGGCCTTCGTGGGTGAAAATATCCACCACGGCCTTCGAGAGCAGGGCGACGAAGCCATAGATAACGCCGCAGGCGGTGCCCAATGCCAAGGGACGCTGATCCGGCAGCTTCGCGGCTGCCGCGCCGAGGATTGCGAGGGTGGCCAATCCCACGAGGAGCGCCGGCCACCAATCGCTCCATTCTGGGCGGGGATTGCCGGCGACCGGCCTGCCGTAGATGACCATGATGCCCACCGCGATGGTCAGCGCAATGGACCAGAAAACTTCGTGGAAGGGCATCTTGCGGCCGGAGTACCACGCCGATAGCGGCAGGGTAAACATTAAGGACAGTACCAAGATGGGCTGAACCACCAGCAAGGTGCCGAAGCCGAGCGCGATAACCTGCAGGCCATAGGCGCCAATTGCGGCCGCGGTGCCCACCCACCACAAGGGGTTAGACATGGCGGCGCGCATGACCGAATCATCGGCGTCGAGGGCGATGCGGTGGCGGATGACCGTGCCCCAAGCAACCGTCAGCGCGGATGCGAGCGCGAAAAAGATGGCGAGGAGGTTGCTTAACACCCGCTCAACGGTAGTAAAGATTCCTGTTATATGCATATTCTCCGCTGCGGGGCGCGCGTTTTCCTCTATGGGGGCGGCCGGCGCATAGCGCGCTTTATGCTCGGGGCGTGTGAATAAAAAGCAAGCATTGTCTAGGAATTATGATGAGGACTAGGCCCCTGCGGAGTAGCATGGGTATTTGACTAGTGACCGACAGGTATTTCTGGTGGTGTGCGGACGCGCGCGCCAGGGTGCCTTGAAAGACGAAAGGCGGCATCCTTACCGTGGCCCTGATCGTGCAAAAATATGGCGGTTCATCCCTCGAATCCGCAGACCGCATTCGCGCCGTTGCGGAGCGCATCGTGGCCACCAAGAAGCAGGGCAACGACGTCGTCGTGGTGTGCTCCGCCATGGGCGATACCACCGATGAGCTGCTCGACCTTGCCGCCCAGGTCAACCCCGTGCCACCACGGCGCGAAATGGACATGCTGCTGACCGCGGGCGAGCGCATCTCCAATGCGCTGGTGGCCATGGCCGTGGAATCCTTGGGTGCCCATGCCCAGTCCTTTACCGGCTCCCAGGCCGGCGTGCTTACCACCGAGCGCCACGGCAATGCCCGCATCGTGGACGTCACTCCGGGCCGCCTGACTGAAGCGCTGGATGAGGGCAAGATCTGCATCGTCGCCGGATTCCAGGGAGTTAATAAGGAATCGCGCGATGTCACCACGCTGGGCCGCGGCGGTTCCGATACCACCGCGGTGGCGCTAGCAGCCGCGTTGAATGCGGACGTGTGCGAGATTTATTCGGATGTCGATGGCGTGTATACCGCAGACCCGCGCATCGTCCCCGACGCGCAGAAGCTAGACAAGCTCTCCTTCGAGGAGATGCTGGAGATGGCCGCGGTAGGTTCCAAGATTTTGGTTCTGCGCAGCGTGGAGTACGCCCGCGCGTTCAATGTACCGTTGCGAGTTCGCTCGTCTTATTCAAATGACCCCGGCACCCTAGTGACCGGATCGATGGAGGATATTCCTGTGGAAGAAGCAGTACTCACTGGTGTAGCAACCGATAAGTCCGAGGCAAAGGTCACTGTCCTGGGCATCCCGGACCGCCCGGGGGAGGCCGCGAAGGTCTTCCGCGTCATTGCCGATGCAGAGATCAATATCGACATGGTCTTGCAAAACGTCTCCTCCCTGGAGGATGGCACCACCGATATCACCTTCACCTGCCCGCGTGCCGACGGCCCACGCGCCATGGAGCTGTTGACCAAGCTGAAGTCCGAGGGCGGCTGGGCCAATGTGCTTTACGACGACCAGGTGGGCAAGGTCTCCCTCGTTGGCGCCGGCATGAAGTCCCACCCAGGCGTGACCGCCGAGTTCACCGAGGCCCTGCGCGACGTCGACGTCAATATGGAGCTCATCTCCACCTCCGAAATCCGCATCTCCGTGCTCACCCGCGAGGCTGACCTAGACAAGGCCGCTCGTGCGCTGCACGATAAGTTCCAGCTCGGTGGCGAAGAAGAAGCCACGGTTTATGCTGGAACCGGACGTTAAATACCCAAAAAGCAACTACAGAGGATTTTTAAGTCATGACCACTGTTGCAGTCGTAGGCGCTACCGGCCAGGTCGGCCGCGTTATGCGCTCCATCTTGGAAGAACGCAATTTCCCGGCGGATAAGGTGCGCTTTTTCGCCTCGTCTCGCTCCGCCGGCACCGAGCTGGATTTTCGCGGCGAGCAGATTACCGTAGAAGACCTCGCTGAGGTCACCGAGCAATCCGTTGCCGACGTCGATATTGCCTTGTTCTCCGCCGGCGGCTCCACCTCTAAGCAGTGGGCCCCGGTATTCGCCGCGGCCGGCGCGACCGTGGTGGATAATTCCTCGGCTTATCGCAAGGACCCAGAGGTTCCCCTCATCGTTTCCGAGGTCAACCCCGAGGCAGCCAAGAACACCCCGAAGGGCATCATCGCGAACCCGAACTGCACCACCATGGCGGCCATGCCGGTGCTGAAGGTCCTCCACGATGCCGCTGGCCTGAATAAGCTCCACGTGTCCTCCTACCAGGCGGTGTCCGGCTCCGGTTTGGCTGGCGTGCAGGCGCTGGCCGCACAGGTCTATTCCGTTGGCGAGCACAATGTGGGCTTGGTTCACGATGGTTCCGCGCTTAATGACGAAGACTTTGGCCCGTACGTGGCACCTATCGCCTATAACGCCCTGCCGATGGCCGGCAACCTCGTCGATGACGGCTCCCTGGAAACCGATGAGGAACAAAAGCTGCGCAACGAATCCCGCAAGATCCTGGATATTCCGGTGCTGAAGGTCGCGGGCACCTGCGTGCGCATCCCGGTCTTCACCGGCCACACTCTGACCATTCACGCCGAGTTCGATAAGCCCATCACCCCAGAGCAGGCCACCGAGCTGTTGGGTGGCGCTCCGGGCGTTACGCTTGCCGACGTCCCCACTCCGCTCGCCGCCACCGGCATCGACGAGTCCTTGGTCGGCCGCATCCGCCAGGACCAGACGGTGGACGATAACAAGGGCCTCGTGCTCGTTGTCGCCGGCGATAACCTGCGCAAGGGCGCTGCTCTCAACACCATCCAGATTGCAGAGCTGCTCGTCTAGCACAGCGCTACTTCGCCGCCTGTCGCATTACAAAGCTCGGCGCCCTCCTTTCCTAATAGCAAGGGAAGGAGGGCGCCGAGCTTTTGGCCTATCAGCCGTGGACGAGGGGGCTAGTCCTCAGAAACCGGCTTGGCGGTGCCAGTGCCGGAGTCGGCACCAGTGCTCTTCTTGCCAAAGTCGAGGTCGCTAGTGGACGACGGAACCTCCGGCTTGGTGTGCTGCACGTAGGTCACGGACGGCTCCGGATCTTCGCGGTCGTACTCAATATCATCATCATTTTCGAGCTCCTCGTGGATCTCTTCTGCGATATTGGTGACAAACTCGGTGGTTTCCATATTGGATGCTGCAGCCAGCTTGCGCAGCTCGCGCTCGTTCTTCTTGGTAAAGCGCTTGCGCGGGTCCAAGCGGCGGGACACCAGCTCGTGTGCGCGCATGCGGCGGTCGGACTCATCTGAGAGCTTGCTGCCGTTCTTGATGCGGTTGAAGACCATCACCACGATCATCAGCAGTCCGAGGTAGCCCAGGATCGGGTAGACGTTGCTGACCAAGGCCTGGAAGCCCACGAAGGACAAGATGAAGCCGATGATGCAGGCGCCGGCATAAACCGGGTAGAAGCGCTTGGGGTTATTGCGGGTCAAGCGCTTGCCCAGCGCGTAGAACATGCCGATGGCGGTATTAAAGACCATGCCATAAATGACAAAGGTCATCAGTACGCCGAGTACCGGGTGGATGCTGGTAATCAGGCTTAGCACCGGCATATCCTGGCCGTTGACGGTCTCGGCCTCGAAGAAGAGCGCAAAGACCAGCAGGGCCAACAGGATTAGGTAGAGCAGGCCGCCAATGAGGCCACCGATGCCGACTGCACGGTTATCCAGGAAGTTACCGCCAATAACGATGGACATGGATACTGCCGTCATCACGTTCAGGCCGGTGTAGTTCAGTGCGGCTAGCCACCAGTTAGGCAGCGAGGTATCAACATTGTTGACCGCCCAGTCATTCATGGCAGAGAAATCAACGTCTGCGTTCAAGATGGTATAGCCGGTGGCAATCACCACAAAGATGATGATGAATGGGGTGATGGTACCGATGACCGCGGTTACGCGGTCGACATCCATGAGGCCGACGAGCAGCACCAAAATCAGCATGGCGGTGGCGCCCACCCACACGGGGATGGACGGGAACTGCTGATTGATATTCGCACCACCGCCGGCAAACATGACGAAGCCGATGGCGAACAAGGTCACCAGGGTGGACCAGTCCAAAATCTTGGCGGTAAATGGCGATGCGACCTTGTCGTAGACAGCGGTGTGCTCCTCGGCTTGGAAATACGAGCCGAGCTGCAGGATGGAGATGCCGGTGATCATCATCAAACCAGCGGCTAGGGCGATACCCCACAGGCCCCAGTTACCAAAGGCCACAAAGTACTGCATGGCCTCCTGGCCGGAGGCGAAGCCTGCGCCCACGACGACGCCGATAAACGCCATGGAAATTCCGATTGCGCGTTTTAACATGAAAGGGAGAAACTCTCTTACTCACACGCGCCGGGCCCGCCATTGGTATCGCGCGGGCCCGGATCGACGGTCGATTTATCACGTGTGTTCACATCTAATAAACCACACATCGGACAGGTATTTCGGGCAAGAATCGCCACAACTGTGGTCTCGTTCACCCCGGCCGTAGTACGCAAAGCGCAGCTAAGTGCCAAATTTTGGGGCCCGTGGGATACAAGGTAACCAGAGCGTAACAATTTGGGAGTGAAATTAACTCCGCAATCACAGGGGACTATTTGGGGGTATTAACCTGTCCCCGCAATGAGATCCTTGCGGGCGCGCGCCACTCGGGAGCGGATGGTGCCCACGCGCACGCCGGCAATCTTGGCCGC
>OFBO01000017.1_pt1 | contig 18890 bp, 12 predicted proteins | sample 1520601 | NCBI WGS metagenome assembly OFBO01 (sample SAMEA3696449, study PRJEB22514) | metagenome | biome: water; feature: marine; material: hydrothermal vent | place: Pacific Ocean | collected 2014-08-15 | depth 1539 m | reverse complement strand
CGTTTCCTAGCGCGTCACTGCCAGTAGCGACCGCGCACGCAGCCCCGTCAAGGACTAGAATGCGCGGTCGCTATCGTGTGCCAGCGTTCTTCCCTCCAAACTATAAAAGCCCCGCTACTACGACCAGTGATCGCAGCGGCGGGGCCCGAAGCTAAAGCGCTATGCGCTTAGCAAGGGAGGCAGATTACTCTGCGGACTCCTCGGAAGCTTCCTCAGCCTTCTCCTCGGCCTCAGCGTCAGCTTCGCCGGCGGCAGCAGCGGCAGCCTCTGCAGCAGCAGCTTCCTCAGCAGCCTTCTTCTCAGCCTCTTCCTTGGCCTTCTTCTTCTTTTCGGTGATGGCCTCGATGGTCGGGCCGTTGTTAGCCTCAGCCAGTGCCTCGTTGAAGATCTCCAGCTTGGACTTCTTCTCCTCAGCAACCTTCAGGGTGCCCTCTGCGCCCGGCAGGCCCTTGTGCTTCTGCCAGTCACCGGTGACCTTCAGCAGAGCGAGAACCGGCTCGGTTGGCTGTGCGCCAACGGACAGCCAGTGCTGTGCACGCTCGGAATCGATCTGGATGAGGGAAGGCTCTTCCTTCGGGTGGTAGATACCGATGTTCTCGATGACCTTGCCGTTACGACGGGTGCGGGCATCAGCAATAACAACGCGGTACTCAGCAGCGCGGACCTTGCCCAGGCGCTGCAGCTTGATCTTGACAGCCATGTTGGCTCCTTTACTAGTCACTGGGCAGTACAGACGCGCACTAGATTGTGCGCCGGTTCAACCCTTGGATTTTATCTGCGCGTGACATACCGGCCGACCGTGGACGGAAACGGTGCTACGCAGAATATTACGTTCTTCAGTTTATCTAGCTTAGAAATCCGAGCAGACAACCTGAAATATTTTAGCGCGAGTAGCTGCATTTTCAAAAATTACTACGCCACGCACGCAGGTTCGTTATGCCTGCGATACTGAAGCAGAGTACCCTTAAGGGCCGAATATAGACATTTCGTTTCATATGTATGGCGCGCCTTCCGCCCCACCATTCAGGCATAGGCGCACGAAAAGACAGTTTATGACTAAAGAATCACCGCGAAATTTCCGGTACCGCTATGACCTTGATGGCCTGCGCGGTATTGCCATCGGCCTAGTAGTTATCTACCACGTATTCGTCGGACGCGTTTCCGGCGGCGTCGACGTATTCCTGCTGCTATCCGGCTACTTCTTCTTGGGCTCCCAGCTGCGCTACGCAAGCAAGCCCAACGCCTCGCTGAACCCATGGTGGCCCATCTGGCGCACCTTGCGACGCCTAGTGCCGAGCTTGGTTCTGGTCATCGGTGTGACCTACATTCTAGTGCGAATTTTCACCCCGCAGCTCATGCGCACCGAGCTCACCCAGCAGATTACAGCCACCATGCTGTATTACCAGAACTGGGAGCTAGCGGAACAAAACGCTGACTACACGGCCGCCGCAGCTGATACCTCGCCGCTGCAGCACATGTGGTCCATGGCCGTGCAGGGTCAGTTCTACATCATGGGCATTGCCTTCGCGCTCATCTTGGCTGCCATCATGAAGTTCCGGCCGAAGCAGCAGCCTTTGGGCAAGCGCAGCTTCCCCACGGTCAACCAGATTGCTGGCCCGATCCTCATCGTGGTCACCATCGCCTCCTTCGCCTATGCTTCGCGCCACGGCCTCTACGGAACTCCGGAGAACTACTATTCCACTTGGTCGCGCGCTTGGGAGTTGACCTTGGGCGCGGTCTTGGCCATCTACGGTTCCTCCTGGAAGATTCCAGCCCGCCTCTATGACCTCTTTACCGGCCTGGGCCTTCTGATGCTCATCTTTACTGGTGCCATCATCGCGGATACCACTGCGTATCCTGGCCCGCTTTCCCTCTTGCCACTAGGCGGCGCCGTGCTCATTATCTTGGGCGGCGGTGGCAAGATTTCCAAGGCCATGGCCTCCAAGCAAGCGCGCTGGCTGGGCGATGTAGCCTACCCGCTCTACCTGTGGCACTGGCCATTGCTCATTTTGTCCACCTCCTACCTGGGTCAAGAAACCCCGTCGTGGTGGTTGGGCGTCATCATTATCGTCATTTCTCTAGTGTTGGCGGACCTCACGCACCGCTTTTTGGAAAAGCCCCTGCGCCAGCATCGCAAGCGCCCCACGGCCGAGGATCTGCCGGTACGTAAGGGCCTTTCGACCTTGCAGAAACCCGCCGGTGCCGCCCGCGGTGTGGGCGGCGTCGTAGTCGCTGCGGCTGTTGTCGGCCTCTTGGCTATCCAGCCACTGTGGATGCGCACCCTTGATGATGCTGATGCTGAGCTACTGGACCCTGCCCTCTACCCCGGCGCAACGACGTTCATCAACGACATCACCCCGCCGGATAACGTGGAGGTCAAGCCTGATCCGATTCTGGCCGGCGGAATCCAGCCACCAGTAGCGACAAATTGGTGCTTCGTGCCAGATAGCCAGCCTGCTGACTTCTTCTTCGAAACCCGCAAGGATGGAAAGACCCCCTGCATTTTCGGTGACCTCAACGCAGAGAAGGAAGTCTATTTGGTGGGCGGTTCCCACGCGGAGCAGTATTCTGCCCCGCTGGACCGCTTAGGCAAGGAAATGGGCTTTAAGCTGGTACCGCTGCTGCGCCAGGGCTGCCCGATTGAATTGGGTGACGATGTCACCGTGACCCCAGAGTGTGCCGAGTGGGGCAAGCTGGTCATGGATCGCATCGAAGAGGCCAACCCGGCCTTGGTTATCTCAAATACCACTCGCCCGCAAAATGAATTTGGCACCGGCCCCGATGCCGTGCCCGCCGGCTACCAGGCATTCTGGGAGGAATTGGCCGAACGCGATATTCCCTTCTTGGGCTTCCGCGATAACCCGTGGGGATTCGACGAAGAAGGCCGTCCACGCGAGTTTGATGAGTGCTACGTCGCTACTGAAGATGCCTACGGCTGCGGCATGCGCTTTGAGCAGGTCTACCAGCCTTATGACCCCGGTGCAGTCGTGCTGTCGAAGTACCAGAATATGCTCTCGATCGATACCGCTCCGTGGTTCTGCGATGCCAATGGTGACTGCCCGGTCATCATCGGCAATACGATGGTCTACCGCGACATGCACCACATCACCAACGCTTTTGCGGAATCAGCAATGCCGATGATTCGCGAGGCCCTAAAGCCCTTCCTCAACGGGGAAAAAGTCCAGCAGGAAGCCCCGGATATTCCACCGGAGCAGGCTGCAGGAGCCGTAGAGCAAGCACCCGCAGCACCTACCAACGCCGGCAAGCAGCATGCCAACCCCGTCCCCTACCCCAACGCCGCACAAGACGATGCCGTCTAGGCCATAGCTCGGTCGTGCACAAGCCCCTAGAGCGAAGGCGCCTCATGCGAAGGCGCGCTGGGGCTTAGGGCGGCGTCGGCAAGCGTATAAGAAGGAGGCTCCCGCAGCAACGCGGAAGCCTCCTTCTTTATGCTTTAAGGCTGGGAAAACTACTTTTTACCCTTGCCAAAGTCCAGGTTGTCAAGATCGATATTTTCCATTCCCTTCGGCATCTTTGGCATGCCGGGCATACCTGGCTTGCCACCGCCGCCGCCCATTTGCTGCTGGAGCTTTTGCAGCTCCTCCATGGACGGCATGCCGCCGCCACCGGGCATTCCTGGCATTCCGCCCATGCCCGGCATACCGCCCGGCATCTTCGGGCCGCGGTTGCCACCGCCGCCCTTGCCCTTCTTGCGCTTGCCATTCTTGCCCTTGCGACCCTTGGGCTTCTTCTTGGTAGCGGAGCGACCACCCATGCCGCCCATGCCGAATTGGCCGGCCATCTTGGACATCATCTTCTTAGCCTGGTTGAAGCGCTCAATAAGCTGGTTGACCTCGGAAACGCTCACACCAGAACCATTTGCAATGCGCTTGCGGCGCGAAGCATTGAGAATCTTCGGATCCTCGCGCTCCTGCGGCGTCATACCGCGGATGATCGCCTGGATGCGGTCCAGCTGCTTTTCATCCACCATGGCGGCCATTTCATTCATCTGCTTGCCGCCGGGCATCATCTTCAGCAGGTTGCCGATGGGGCCCATCTTGCGGATCATCAGCATCTGCTCAAGGAAGTCATTGAGCGTCAGCTCGCCAGAGCCGAGCTTAGAGGCTGCCTCCTCAGCTTTCTGGTGGTCCAGTGTTGCTTCAGCCTGCTCGATAAGGGAGAGCAAATCACCCATGCCCAGAATGCGGCTGGACATGCGCTCCGGGTGGAAGACATCGAAATCATCGAGCTTCTCACCGGTAGAGGCGTACATGATGGGCTTGCCGGTGACCTCACGGATGGACAGGGCCGCACCACCGCGGGCGTCACCGTCCAGCTTGGTGAGAACAACGCCGGTAAAGTCCACGCCATCGCGGAAGGCCTCGGCCGTCTGCACGGCATCCTGGCCGATCATGGAGTCGATGACAAAGAGGACTTCGTCCGGGTTGACGGCATCGCGGATATTGCGCGCCTGCGTCATCAGAGTCTCATCGATGCCCAAGCGGCCAGCGGTATCGATGATGACCACATCGTGCTGCTTCTGCTTAGCCTCAGCAATGCCCTGCTTGGCGACGTCCACCGGGTCACCGTGCGAGGTACCCATTTCATGCTCATTGGAGTCCAGGGAGGTTCCCGGATCCGGTGCGAAGGTCGGCACCTCAGCGCGCTCGCCGACGATTTGTAGCTGCTGCACCGCGCCTGGGCGCTGCAAGTCACAGGCCACCAGCATCGGGGTATGGCCCTGCTTAGCCAGGTGCTTGGCCAACTTACCGGCCAGGGTGGTTTTACCAGCACCCTGCAGGCCGGCAAGCATGATCACCGTCGGCGGGTTCTTAGCCAGGTTCAGGCGGCGAGTTTCGCCACCCAGGATCTCAATGAGCTCCTCATTGACGATCTTGACTACCTGCTGCGCCGGGTTGAGCGCCTCAGAGACTTCCGCGCCACGGGCGCGTTCCTTGATGCGCTTGATAAAGCCACGGACGACGGTCAAAGACACGTCGGCTTCCAGCAGCGCGAGGCGGATCTCGCGAGCGGTGGCATTGATATCAGCCTCGGTCAGTTTGCCCTTACCGCGCAGGCCCGCCAGGGCTGACTGTAGGCGGTCTGATAGTGAGTCAAACACTACGGATGCGCTCCCTTAATTTAGATCGATCTAAAGTTCAACTATTCAATCTTAGTCCCTAGCCAGGGCCCTGGTCACATTCCCCACCACGGTAGCGCGGGAAACCTGCCCGGCGAGGTACACATTGACGATCATCGTCGCGCCCAAAATCTCATGGCGCAGCCACACAAAGTCCGGCAGTGCCTCTACCAAGTGCCCTAAAGCACCGATGCGCTCAACCGTCCGGATGACCAAAATGCCACCCACATCGAATGCCGCGGTGGTCACCTCTCCAGCAATGGCCGGCAGCTCCGTATAAGTTCGTGAGTTATAGGACTGGATAAACCTTATCTCCTGCGCTGCCTCCTTTAGGGTCTGTTGCACCGTGCGGATAAAGAACTCCGCCTTATAGGCACCGTCCTCCTCGCGAACGATATTCGCCCGCACGATGGTCCACCCCAGCGCCGATAGCAAAGCGAAGATGCGCTTTAGCTCCCCTTGAGAGGTACCGCACCACGACACGCTGACTTCTTGGTCTTCCCAATCCACTTTGAGCGCAACGCCTTCGCTAGATAGCGGTACATGCATAGCAGGGCGGCTGAGAACACGTGGTTTGAGCGCCTCTAGTGCCCGCGCAACGATCAGCTTCTGTGCTTGTTCCACTCGCAGTGTCCACACGCCCGGCCCGGTCGATTGGGCATCAGCCTCAGCCAAAACCGCTAACAGGGATATAGTCAGCTGGTCATAATGTGCGGCAGCCAATAAGGTGTCGCGAGCGGCGTCGGAGGCCGGATCCATCGTCGCCGCTAACCGCGCCAAGGTGGTATGTTCTGCCACCAGGGTTTGGGCGCGCGACCTATCGGCGACGCTCAACCGCATACGGGCTGCCTGGCGGGTAATCATCTCCGCACCTACTTGCGCATGAGGGCGCCCGTAGCCCTTGCCTATGTCATGGTAAAGCGCGGCCAACAGCAATAAGTCGGGACGAGCCACCGAAGTACGCACCTGCGCGCACCGCGTTACCGTTGCGATGAGATGATGGTCCACCGCATTGACGTGGCTGCGCTCGCGCGGCAATAAGCCGCGCACATGCCCCCATTCTGGGACTAAGCGTTCCCACAGGCCATAGCGGTCCAAGTCTTGTATGACGCGCGGCGTGCATCGCGGGGAGGACAAAATAGCGAAGAAATCATCCACCGCTGCCCGCGGCCAGCGTGGCGGCAGCTCGGGCAGGTCTTGGAGCTGGCGCCACGTGGTCTCGCCGATGATATATCCCGTGCGTGCCGCGGCAGCCGCCACGCGGGTGAGAAGCCACGGGTCCTTTACATTTGGATTGCGGGAGAGGAAAATGCTGCCGGCCTCAGCCACGACGTCCACATCGAGCGGGCGGCGCCGGCCCCGGCCGGTCGCTGAAGCATTACGGCCTAGTACCCCACGGCCGGTCGCTGAAGCATTACGGCCTAGTACCCCACGGGCGGTTGCAAGGCCGCGCTCCACCGCCTTATTGACCGTGGCCGCAGCGCTGACCAAAGCTGCCGTCAGTGCGTAGCGGCTTTCAAAACCCAGATCCGCCGCTACGTCCGCGGCGAACTCGGGATCCAGTATGTCCCGGTGGCGCCGGGCTGTGACGTGCAGGAGCGTGCGGGCGTCGAGAAGCAGCCGCTGCTCACCGTCCAGATCTGGAAAGTCGCACAGGTTTCCCAAGGCCATCGCGCGCAAGAGCTGAATATCGCGCAGTCCCCCGCGCCCATTCTTCAGGTCCGGGTTCGTCATCGCTGCCACCGCGCCCGAACGTTTCCACCGAGTAATCGCGGTATCCAAGAAGTCATCAAAGCCGCGCTGCAGCTGACGCCGCCACGCCGCAAGCAATTGCGCCCGCGCCTCATCCACCAGGACCTTGCGCCCTGCTACAAAGGCCAAATCCAACTGGGCAAAGCCGGCAGAGGCATCCTCGGCGGCAATCGCCCCGCACTCTTGTGGGGTGCGCAGGGCATAATCCAGGCGGTACTTGGCATCCCACACGGGATACCACAGCTGCTCCACCAGAGCCGGATCTGGCTCGTGGCCTTCCGGATAGATGAGGATGACATCAATATCCGAGTACGGAGTCATCTCATTGCGGGCAAAGGAACCGGTGGCAGCGAGCGCGGTTCCTGGAGGAAGCTCGAGACTGCGCAATACACGAAGCGCCGAGGCATGGGCCTCGGCGCGAATCTGTGCGGCGGTATGCATGCGGGCTTAAAGTGCCGCCTCGCCGCGCTCGCCAGTGCGCACACGAATGGCATCTTCAACTGGGGTTACCCACAGCTTGCCGTCGCCGATCTTGCCCGTGTAGGCAGCATCCACGATGGCATTAATGATGTCTTCAACGTGGTCATCGGCCGCAACAACCTCCAGCTTGACTTTGGGCACAAAGTCAGTGGCGTATTCTGCTCCGCGGTATACCTCGCTGTGTCCACGCTGCTGCCCAAAGCCCTGGCTTTCAGTAACAGTGAGGCCGCGTACTTCCTGCTGCTCCAGAGCCTGACGGATTTCCGGCAGGGTGAAGGGCTTAACGATGGCCGTGATGAGTTTCATTGTTACTCCTTGCTAACTCTTCGGGGCGGGTCTAGAGGCACCGAATAACGTGCATCCATTCTAGCCCGAGCACAGCAATCGCTGTGCAACTTTTCCACATTGTGAATCCAGGGCGCTGGTGGGCTCAGAAGACCCCACTGTGCAACCAGAAAAGCGGCGAGCTGTTCTGTTCTCCCCGCAGCTACGCACAGGAGCAGAAAAGGCTCGCCGCCAGAAGGAGCTGAAGAAGACTAGATATCGTCTTCCTCTGCTTGCACGGTCTGAACTTCCTTATTGGTGTGCTTGGCGTGCTTGACGTCGGTGACGGTTACGCCATAGATGGAGCGGCCCAGATAAAAGGAACCTACCGAGCCGATGATCCATACACCGAAGCAGGCGATCAGTGCCTGGATGAGCAGCCACAGCGAAAAGCCATCGCGGCCAAAATCTACGACCAGCTTGGCCACGATAATCAGCGGTACCGCAAGTCCCACAGTGGGGCCCAGCAGGTTGGCCCGGGTCAAGGCATCGGGCGCTCGCCACAGAGACACCACCGTAGCGACCACCAAGAGCGTAGCGATGATAAGCAGAACCGAGGCGATAATTTCAGAAATGGCCATGGTTTATCGCCTGCCCTTCGAAATGATGCGGGCCATCGATAGCGTCGGTAGCACACCGGCGGCAATGGCTCCAAGGAGTGCAATGTAATACGCCATCGGGGCGTTATTGGTCATCGACCACGCCAAATACATGCAGATCATGCCGTAGAAAACGATATCCGAGGTAATGGCGCGGGTGAGCTCATCGCGCGTGCGAAGCGCCAGCAGCACGCCGCACCACGTGGCGACGCCCATGATGAATACGCATACAAATACGACCCAGCCGAACGGGGACAATGTGGCAAAGTCAATCATCGCTCGGTCTCCTTTCTGCGTTGTACGTTGCGGGCGCGGCGCTTTGGCTTTTCGACGTCCGCTTCGCTTTCTGAAAGCGGAGTGTCCTCCGCCCGTGCCAAGTCAGGCGAGCGCATATAGCGTCCCACAGACTTGAGCGGATACTCGTAGAAAGCCTCATCCAATTCTGTAGTCTCCCCTTGACCCGGCACGCCATAATCGATGTCCTTAACCCGCGGGGCGAGGCGCTGTTCCATATCAGCTAGGTCAGCGACGATTCCCGCTGGGTCGGATCCTTGGACGGCCTGTACCAGCACGATGCGGGGCAGCCCCTTGCGGAGCGGTTCGCGCAAACCGAGTGAGAGCGTGCCCGGGGTTGCGGTAATGGAAGACGTAAACCAGAAGATCTCCCAGGCGCTAGTCACGCGCAGTGGGTAACGAATGATAACTGGGTTATATTCGTTATCCGGTTTGAAGGCCGCCAGTGCCAAGCTAATGCCGGCGACGAAAATCTCCTTGATGAGCCACAATGCATACACAATTGCGTTCATTTAACGGCCCTCCTGGATTTCATCGATAGTGGGAACGGCAATCGGCTCGTCGCCCAAGACGGTTTCAGTATATGCGTTAGTGTCCAAAAGCTGCTCCGCTGCAGCATCCACGACATCGAGGACGATGCCGGAGAAGATGAACATGCACAGCGAACCAAGGATGAGAGCGGCGGATGGGGCCATGAGCTTTTTGCGGATGACCAATTCATCCGGAACCTTGTCCTCCGGCAGGCCCTTGCCCCAGAAGACCTTGCGCCACACGCGCAGCATGGCCAAGAAGGCAGCGAAGGAAGCGATGATGATGGCCGCAATGGCAATCCACGCCCAAGCACCGCCCACGCGGGCAATCTCGAAGACAATCATCAGCTTGCCCCACATTCCCGAGAACGGTGGGAAGCCCACGACGGAGAATGCACCGGCAGCGAAAATCCACGCGATGATGGGGTCGCGGCGAGCAAGGCCGGAAAGCTTGCTGAGCAAGCCTGTGCCGTAGGTTTCCTCAATGGCACCAGAGGCCAAAATCAGCGAACCAACGGTCAGCATGTGGTGAATCGTGTACATGATGCCAGCTGCCAGTGCGCGACGTGGGTCATCAGAGGTAAACGCGAGCATGACCAAAATGAATGGCATGCCGTTGAGCATCTGGTAGCCGAGGACGCGGCGGATGGAATTTTCCGCTAGTCCGCCGAAGGCACCGATCATCATGGAGATAATCATGATGACGATGATCAACACATTCCAGCGCTGTTCCAGATCGAATAGTTGCACGTAGAGCCGGTAGAGCATGTAGACGGCCACTTTGGTGTGCAGGCCGGAAAACAGGCCCATCACCGCGGCGGAGGTCCCTGGGTAGGTGCGTGGCAGCCACGACTGCACGGGGAACACGCCGGCCTTGGCGGTAATCGCAATGAGGATCAAGCCTGCTGCCACGGTCACCGGCCCATTGCCTGCCGCTGCGCCCTTCAGCGCGCCCAGGTTAACCGCACCGGTAACCGAATACATATAACCCACGCCAACAACCAACAAGGTGGAGGCGAAAAGGTTAACCAAGACGAAGGCACGGCCGGCTGCCAAGCGCGACCACGTACCAGACATGGTGATAAGGCCATAAGACGGCAAAAGCATGACCTCAATAAAGACGAAGAAGTTAAAGAGGTCGGCGGTGAGCAATGCGCCGCACACACCAGTGATCAAGATCAGGGTGAGCGAAGGATAGTAGCGAGACTTAGTCTCTCCGCCCACAATGGCAAACCAGTTGGCACCAAACGCGACGATCATCGTAGTAATGATCATCAACGCGGAGAAGGCATCCGCCGCAAACGGAATACCCACATTGCCTTGATACAGGCCAACGGTATGGGCTACTACCCCATTGTTCATGGTGTAGATGAGCAGACCCAAGCCGGCGAAAATTCCAACGCCCGGGATGATAAGCATGATGGAATCGCGTACCGCACGCCACGGTGCCAGCAATGCGAAGGCCGCTGCAATCAGCGGGACCGCTGGAAATAGCGGAAGGAGTTGAGCTACAGCATCAGCCATTATTTGTCATCCTCCTTCTGTTGAGTTGCCCCGCGTTCTGCAACGGGAGTGTTGTGGTCCACCTGACCGATTCGGTCCAGCTGATTGGTGGACTCTTCCAAAATTTGGCGATTCTGGGCATCTCGACCCAAGGTCGAAAAGGCATGGTCGATGGTGTTGTCATCAACCGGCTCCACCACGTCGGTGTCGTCGTTCTTGCCCATGGCCGCCATCGTCAACAAGATGGTCGAGGTTGCCATGGAAATAACAACGGCGGTCAGCACGAAGGCCTGTGGCAGCGGGTCGGCCATCTGATCGTGCGGAACCTGGGATGGGAAGGACTCTCCGCGGTAGGAATACACGCCCGTAGCCAGCAGCATCAGGTTGGCACCGTGGCCAAAGGCCATCATGCCCAACACGATGCGTACCAGGCCGCGCTGCTGGATGAGATAGACAGCACTGCCGATGAGCAAAGCAATAGTCAATGCAAGGATCATTACTTCTCCCCTCCCCGGTTAGCCGCGGAGCGCTTATTCTTCCTCTTCGTCTTTGCTTCCGAAGGCGTCAGCAAGGCCAACGGATCGGTCGAAGGGTTGATCGGGTCTGGGTACGGATCGTCGACATCCTCGAGCGAAATGCGCGGAGTCGTAGGCAGCGCGGAATCATCATCATGGACCCATGGCAAGAAGTCGCGCTCAGTACCTGGGCGCAAATAGCCGCCCAAAGCGTTAATCGCCATGGTCAACATGCCCAGCACCGCTAGGTAGATGCCCAAGTCGAAGATGAGCGAGGTGGTCCAGTGTTGGCCAAAGGCTTCGGCATGGATGGCAGCCAGGAAGCCACCATTGCCAATGCCGTGGTGCAAGTAGCCCACAAAGCCGGCGATCAAGGCGGTGATGATGCCGATACCGGTCAGGTGAATCGGAGTCATGCGGCCGAAGACGATTTCATCGGAGCCACGGGACAGATAGATAAGCCCGATTGCCGCGCCCATGATCAGCGCTGCGGGGAAGCCGCCGCCGGAGGCATTGTGCCCGCGGAAGAAAACGATGACGGACATAATGACCAACAGCGGGATAACCACGTGCACGCCCTTGCGCAATGGCACGGAGTTCAGCTGGGACTGGCCAAACGGCGCTGGGCGTGTACCCGACTTGAACGGGAATCGCGGCAACGTCGTGGTGATGGCTGCAATAACCACCGCAGCCATGCCCAGTACGGAAAGCTCGCCCAAGGTATCGAGTGCACGGAACTCCACGATGATAGTAGCGACAACGTTGTCGCCGCCGGTGATGTCCGGAGCATTGTCCAGGTACCACATGGCCAAATCGGAGCGCTCGTGTCGACCCATGAGTCCCCACACACCTAGGAACGCAGCCACGCCGGCCAAGACCGCAATGACGATGGAGCCGGTCTTGCGGGATTTGTTCTTCACCGGATGGAAGGTTTCTGGCAGGTAGCGCAGCACCATCATCATGACGATGACGGACAGGGCCTCCACCATAAACTGGGTCAGCGCCACGTCAGGTGCGCCCAGCAGGAACATCTGCAGGGTCACGCCCGAGCCGGCAATGCCAATCATGATGGCACCGGTCAAACGATTCTGGGTGCGAACCAGTCCAAACATCGCCAGGGCGATGATGCCCAGTGGCAGCAGGTCCCATGGGTTATCCAGACCATCCACCCGTGGTTGCAGCGCTACCCCGTCGACGCCATCGCGGATGAGGGTGGTGGCAGCCAGCACGATGATCAAAATGACAATCGGCAGCATGTGGCGGGATGGATTATGCGAGTCGGACATCTTGCCTAGGACGCGCCCCAACTGGGAGCAGCCCTTCATCAAGGAGTACAGCAAATCATTGCCGCTGCGCGGCATGAACTCGTGGGCTTCAAAGCTTGCCCACATCTTCTTGCGGGCAAAGATACCGGCAATACCGAGGATGAGGACCACTAGCGAGATAAGGAAAGGAACGTTGAGCCCGTGCCAGAGGGCAAGGTGCGAATGATGCTCCAATCCCACGGCAGCCACTGCATCATCGATCGGGGAATCAAAGAGCCCGAGCACAAATACCAGCGGCAGAGACATAAAGCCCGGCAAAGCTGCAGGTAGCCACAGCGACACTGGTGCTTCATGGACATCTCCCATGTCGCGAGGTCCGTCAAAGAAGGCGCCGAAGACAATCTTTGCGGAGTAAGTAAAGGTGAAGAACGCACCGATACCGGCAACGATCAGAAGGATTACCTGGCCCGCGCCGCCAATCGGGGCGTCTTCAAACGCGGTAAGCATTCCTTCCTTGGACACAAAGCCCAAAAGCGGTGGCACCGCAGCCATCGAGGCCGCACCAATTACTACGGAGCCAAATGTCCACGGCATCTTATTCCACAGTGGTCCTAGGCGGCGAATATCGCGCGACCCAGCCTCGTGGTCGATGACGCCAATGAGCATAAACAGCGAGGACTTAAACAGCGCGTGCGCCAGAGTATGGACCAACGCTGCGGCGATAGCGAACGGGGTACCCACGCCAATGGTGGCAACAATCCAGCCCAGATGGGAGACGGTGGAATAGGCCGTAAGCTTCTTCAGATCCGTCTTCTGCACTGCAAATACCGCGGACATCACCGCGGTGCCCATGCCTACGACGATGAGCAACCAATTCCACACCGCCACATCGTGGAAGATGGTGGAAAAGCGAATAAGCAGGTACACACCGGCCTTGACCACCGCTGCTGCGTGAAGGAAGGCCGATACCGGGGTCGCGGCGGCCATAGCCTCTGGCAACCAGAAATGGAATGGGAACTGTGCCGCCTTAGTAAAGGCAGACGCCGCAATCAACACGGCTACGGCTGCCGTTATCCCTGGGCGTTCCGTCCATACAGGGGACGCCAAGATCTCAGAAACGGTAGTCGTTCCGGTCACCGTCGCGGCAATACCCAAGCCGGTCAGCAGGGTCAATCCACCAATAAAGGTCAGGATCAGTGTGCGCTGCGAACCAGCCTCGCCGCCTGAACCGGAGCGAGCGATCAACATAAACGAAGCCAAGGAGACTAGCTCCCAAGCAAGGAACAAAACCACCACATCGTTGGCCAGAACCAGCAACAAGATGGACAGCGTGAACGCTGTCATCAAGGTATAAAAGCTGGTATTGCCCTCATTCTTGGGCAGATAGGCCGCCGAATACGTGAAAACGACGGCGCCAATGACCAGCGCCAACATAGCGAAGAAGATGCTCAACGCGTCCCCGCGGAGAGCAAAACTTACGTCGACGCCCGGTGCGATGAAATCACGCACCCAAGTGGCGTGGAAACTTAATTCCTCCCCGGCTGCAATGGCAGGAAATTCCTTGGCGATAAGGACCGCTGCAATAAGAAAAAGGCCAGCTAGCGGATAGCCTGCCTTTCGGTCAATAACCTTTACGGTTACCGGTGCCAAGATCACTGCCAGCGCCGCGAGGAGGACTGCATAAAGTAGCGTCACGAAATACTTGCCTCACGAACCTTGGTCTAGGTTTAATGCGAATTTCGCATTAAATACAGCCCTTTCAGGCTACCATTCCCACCAAGGTCAAACCACATTGCAGCACTCCCTACCGATTCATAAAAGGCAAGCACAACCGCCACAATTACGCTCGCAGGCAGAGAATTCACAGGCGCTCAGCAGGACTTATTCCCGCGCCTATTGCATAGGCCTATTTGCATAGTCTGCGAACCGACAGCGAGATGAGAGCGAAAAGAATTCGCGAGATTACTGCACGCTTTAACTCGCCCATGAAAACGAAGGACTCCCCCAGCACACCGTGGTGCACGTACGTGGCACCCGATATGCAGGGGGAGCTACAAGCTTAGCTACTACTTCTCACCCAAGAGGGCATCGACGAAGCCTTCAACTTCGAATGGCGCGAGATCATCGGCGCCTTCGCCCAAGCCCACAAGCTTGACTGGTACGCCCAGTTCTTCTTGTACCTGGAAGACGATTCCGCCCTTGGCAGTACCATCCAGCTTGGTAAGAACCACACCGGTGATATCTACTACCTCGCGGAAGATTCGTGCCTGCGTAAGGCCATTTTGCCCCACCGTGGCATCCAATACCAGCAGGACCTCGTCCACATCGGTCTTCTTCTCCACCACGCGCTTGACCTTGCCCAGCTGGTCCATCAAGTCCGTGGAGGTGTGAAGGCGGCCTGCGGTGTCGACCAAGACCACATCTACTTGCTGTTCCACGCCGGTTGCTACCGCATCGAAGGCTACCGATGCTGGGTCGGCACCTTCCTTGCCGCGCACGGTATCGGCGCCAACGCGGCGGCCCCACGTCTCAAGCTGATCAGCGGCCGCAGCACGGAAAGTATCGGCAGCACCCAAAAGGACCTTGTGGCCCATGGATACCAGCACGCGAGCAAGCTTGCCGGTGGTTGTGGTTTTGCCGGTGCCGTTCACGCCGACGACCATGACGATGGCTGGCTTGCCCTCATTCGGCATAGCCTTAATGGAACGATCCATCTCTGGGTGGCCTGCTTCAATCAGGCATTCGCGCAGCATAGCACGGGCTTCATCCTCGCTGGAAACGCCGCGCTCTGCAATCTTCTCGCGCAGGGAATCAGTCACCTTCATCGTGGACTTGGTACCCAAATCCGCCATGATGAGCGTATCTTCAACTTCCTCCCAGGCATCTTCATCCAGATCGCCTGCGGACAAAATTCCCATAAGCCCTTGGCCGATGGCATTTTGCGAGCGCGAAAGGCGGCCACGCAAGCGGCCAAGACGTCCACCGGCGGGTGCGATATCATCCTGCGGAGCTGGTGCTGGGGCAGGCTCACCCGTTGGAACTTCGGTCTGTTCCTTGGCGGCTTCTGCTGCACCGGTTTGTGCCTCGGCAGCAGCTGCGGCCTCTTCGGCTTCCTCGCGGTCGTCCACCCGCGCCTCGATGTCTTCCGCATCATTGTCTTCAACAACCTCGTCGAAGACTGGGGACTCCTCTTCTACCTCGGCATTTTCCACGGAGACAACGTCTTCTGGATCTTCTGCCTTTTCGGCAGCTGCCGGCTCTTCTGCCTTGGGTGCAGCTTCTGGCTGCTCAGCCTTTTCTGGGGCACGGTCCGCGTGCGATTCTTCGCTTTCCGACGCCCCAGCTGCCGCACCCGCTACGCCTGCCGCGCCAGCAGCAGCCGCCGCCGCAGCGCCAGCTCCCTTGGACTGGGATTTGTCTGCCTTATCAGCGGAAGATTCTGCCGCCTGCGGTTTCTCCTCCGCTGGCGCTTTGACCTCGGCGGGCTTAGTAGGCTCTGCCGGTTTATCGGACTTCGCCGGCTTCTCCTGCTGAGGTGCCGGCTTGATTTCTGGTTCCTCTGCCACAGGCTTGTTTGCCGCGGCATCGGCCGTGGGCTGAGCAGACTGTGGCTTATCAGCCTGCGCCTGCGGCTTTTCCTTCGGCTGCGAGGTCTTGCCGCTGAGCTGCTTATTGGCGATATCAGTAGCATTCGGTTCTGCAGCGTTCGGCTCTGCCTTAGCTGCCTGCTGCGCTTGAGCCGGCTTGTCCGCCTGAACCGGGGCTTTCTGCGCTTCCTTAGCGCCGCCAGCAGGAGCGAAGTTAAAGCCGGACTTGGCTTGATAGTTGCCGGACTTTTGCTCCTGGGTCAGCTGCTTCGGTTCTTCCTCAGCAGGCTTATCAAAGGACACCTTCTTGGCGTCGCCGCGCTTTTTGCCGATTACCACGAGAAGAATAATCAGCACGATGACGACGATCGCAATGCCGATCCATAACCATAAAGAATTCATGCCTCTATAGTGCCAGTCTTCTCAGCTCGCGGCACGCCGAACCCCCTCCTATAGCGGGAAGGGGTCCTGCGGGAAGTGGACGAACCCCAGGCTACTTCCCCGCCTCGTCACCGCGGGGAGCATCTACACCCAAGCGAGTAGCATCCTCGCTGGCTTGCTCCGTTCCGGGGGCGCTGCCTGCGGGATTCATGCGCTGCGAAATCACGCGAGTAACACCATCGCCGCGCATGGTTACGCCATAGAGGACGTTGGCGACATCCATCGTCGGCTTTTGGTGCGTAATGACGATGAGCTGCGAGTCTTTACGCAGCTCCTCGAAGAGGGCAATGAGGCGGCGCAGGTTGACGTCATCAAGCGCTGCCTCAACCTCGTCCATGACATAGAACGGGCTGGGGCGGGCGCGGAAGATAGCTACCAGCATCGCAAGGGCAGTAAGCGACTTCTCGCCACCAGATAGCAAGGACAGGCGCTTGACCTTCTTGCCCGGTGGGCGCGCTTCCACCTCGATGCCGGTGGTGAGCATGTCCTCCGGCTCTGTGAGGATGAGGCGCCCCTCGCCACCGGGGAAAAGGGTCTGGAAAACCTTTGGAAATTCTGCTTCGACGTCGTGCCACGCATCGGTAAACAGCTGCAAAATCTGCGCGTCTACATCTTCGATAACACCCGCAAGATCCTTGCGAGCTTGGATGACATCCTCCAACTGAGTGGAAAGGAAGGAATAGCGCTCCTCCAAAGCCTTGTATTCTTCCAGCGCGAGCGGATTGACCTTGCCTAGTGAATTGAGGTCCTTTTCTGCTTGCTTCAAGCGCGCGTTTTCCGCCCCGCGGTCGAAATCTTCGCCTGGAGTGTAGTCCTGCAAGAGATCCGAAATCGCAATGCCCAGCTGTTCCACAATCTTGGCTTCCGCTTCGTCCACACGCACCTGCGCTTGGGAGCGAGCAATTTCCGAGTCATGGGCGCGGTTGGTCAGCCGGTCCAGCTGCTGCCGCGCGGCCGAGACGTGTTGCTTGACCTGCTGTAGCTGCGAGTTGAGGGAGGTGCGCTGCGCAAAGTAGTCATCGCGCTCAGAGGTAGCGCGCTCAAGCAGCTGCGTGGCGCGCGCGGCCAGATCGCGTGAATGCTTGGCTACCGCACCAGCCAACTCGCCCTGGGCCTTGCGCCGCGCCATGGCCTGCTCGTGGCGGGCTTTGGCTTGGCGTTCATGCTGCGCTTGGCGACGCAACGCCTCGCCTTTACCCGCTACCTGACCCACGTGGTCTTGGGCCGAGCGGGCCGCCACCTGCGCTTCCATTTCCATGGACTTGACCTGCTCTAATGCAGCGGAGGCCTCGTCGCGCTCCACCGAAGAGGGCTCGTCGGGCTGCTCGTCCGCATCGACGCGGGCGAGCCTATCGCGGGCGTCGGCAAGCTGCGTGCGGGCTTCGGTGAGCTTGACCTCGATCTCGGTCGCCCGCGCCGCGGCCTTCTCGTGCTCGTTCTTATTGGCCTCGTACTGCTTAAGCAAGCGCTGGTGATCGCGCTTCCACGCATCAACTTCAGTATCGTGCTCGCGCAAGGCAGCCTTCGCCGAGGCTGCAGTCACGCGGGCATCCTCCGCAGCGATCTTCGCGCCCTCGAGCGTGCCGGAGAGTTCTTCCAGCTCCTGCGTGGCGGATTCCAACTGCTCCTCTGCCTCCGCGATGCGAGCGGAAACCTCAACGGTGGATGAGGCACCGGTGCCCACTTCTACCCAACCTTCACCCAGCACCACGCCGGATTCGGTGACGGCACGCAGGCGGGGGTCCTCGGCGACCAACTTTTTCGCCTCCGCGACATCGGAGACGAGCACGACATCCGCAAGGAGGCGGTGCAGCGCTGCAGAGACTTCTGGGACTACTGCAATGTGGTCGAGCAACCACGAGGCGCCTGTGGGCAAAGTCGCATCCACGCGCCAGGAAGTGGCGGGGGCGGCCACGGAGACGTCGATAAGCGCGGAGCGCGTGCCCTTTTCCAAGTCCGCAATCAGCTGGGCAGAAATCTCGCCCGCCTGGGCCTCTGCAAAAGCACCCAACGCGGCAGCTACCGCGGTCTCGTACTTGGTGGTGATGAACTCGGCCAACGGTTGGAACTGCTCGCCTACATCAATCTTTTCCGGCGCAGTCTGAGCCAAGGTATCGATGCGGGAACGCAAGGTATAGACAGCGCGCTCACGCTCGCGCTGCTCGTCGCGAAGCTGCTCCAAACGCTTATCGGCCGCACCCGATTCACTGGCCGCCCGCACATGGGCTTCCTCGAGCGGCTCGCGCTCCCCGGCCAAAGACTGCAACCTATCTGCAACCTCATCGGCTTCCGCCTGGGCAGCTTGGGTGCGCTGCTTGGTAGAAGTCAGGGTCTCCTCCTGGCGCGCCAGCTCCTCTTCTGCCGAAGTAACCTGGCCTGCCGCCTTTTCCTCTGCGGCGATGAGGCGGACGACGCCCTCGCGCCTATCCGCAATGGCACGCAGCTGCGCCATGTGCTCGC
>OFBO01000009.1_pt1 | contig 21138 bp, 16 predicted proteins | sample 1520601 | NCBI WGS metagenome assembly OFBO01 (sample SAMEA3696449, study PRJEB22514) | metagenome | biome: water; feature: marine; material: hydrothermal vent | place: Pacific Ocean | collected 2014-08-15 | depth 1539 m | reverse complement strand
ATCAGATCATCGAAATGGTCCGCCTGGAGTCTTGCTCACTGCAACGCGCCTACACAGAGGTCGGTGAGCTGCTTGGAGTATCTCACCACACGTTGCGGGCCTGGTACCGTGACAGCGCCTCAGTACGCGATAATTCTGACGCTTCAGGCGGCGAAACAATGGAAGAAGAACTCAGGCGTCTGCGCCGCGAAAACCGCGAACTGAAACGAGCAAACGGGATTCTTAAAACTGCTTCGGCTTTTTTCGCAGCGGAACTCGACCGACCCACGACCAAATGATCTCCTACATCGACGCGTACAAAGATCAATTTGGGGTCGAGGCCATCTGCCGAGTCCTTAAACAAGCAGATCGTGGATTCATTACTTCACGCGGCTACCGCAAAGCCACCACACGTGTTCCCAGCGCAAGAGCCTTAAGCGATAGCCTGCTCATCCCAGAGATACAGCGTGTGCATGCGGAGAATTTCTCGGTCTACGGCATCCGCAAAATGTGGCACGCGATGAACCGCGAAGGCTTTCATATTGGTCGCGACAAGACCGCACGTCTGATGAAACTTGCAGGTGTTTCTGGCCGCAGACGTGGGCGAACCCCAATAACAACGGTAAGCCCGAAGACACCGGATCATCGCCCGGACCTAGTGCGCCGAAACTTCCGTGCGCAGGCACCAGGCAGGCTTTGGGTTGCCGACATTACCTACGTTCGCACCCTGTCAGGATTCGCCTACACCGCGTTTGTCGTGGATGTCTTCAGCCGAAAAATTGTTGGTGTTGCTACACGCTCGACAATGCGCACCGATGCGCTGCCCATGGAGGCATTGGAACATGCGTTAACGACTGCAGGACGAATCCATGGAAACCAACTAATTCACCACAGCGATCGGGGCAGCCAGTACGTGTCACTGAAGTATTCCACCGCGCTAGCTGAGTCAGGAATCCGCCCGAGTGTGGGAACAATCGGCGATTCTTACGACAATGCACTAGCCGAAACAGTCAACGGTCTCTACAAGGCGGAACTGATTCATGCCCAGGGCCCGTGGACGTCGGTCGGAGAAGTCGAACTGGCCACCTTGCGGTGGGTGCATTGGTGGAACACTAAGCGACTTCACGAAGCATTGGACTACGCCACCCCACAGGAAGTAGAAACCGAGTACTATCTCACCCAGCCCATCAACACAGGGCCGTAAAAGAAGCGGAACTAAACCCAGGACGCTTCATAGCTTTCATGATGCGTGCGACTTTCTTGTGATTGATCGGGGTATACGCCGTGTCCTCCTTAAGGTTTGCAGCGATGCGTTTAGCCCCGTAAAGACCATACGCATCGTCAAAGATGGTTGTGCTCCTTGCACCAATAGCGGCATCAGAATACATTATTAACCTGTGCTTCTCACGAGTTTGGGCCCATTTATAAAACGAAGAACGCTTCAGCTTTAAAACGTGGCACATCCGTGTGAGCCGAGTATTCGGTTCTGGGTCATAGACCAAACTGGAAGCGGATCACCAGTGAGTCTCTTCGGCAAAATACTTCGCGGCCTTGCGCAGGATATCGCGTTCTTCGCGCAGGTTTGCGTTTTCTTTTTCTAGCTGGCGGATCCGTTCGGAGTCATTCACCGCTTGGGCTTTCTCACGCACAGCTTTAATACGGGAAGTTTGCCCGTGCCGTACTTTTTGACCCAAGAATGCAGCGAGGCACGGTTGATACCGAGCTCTGCTCATGCTGCGTTCAGCGAGAGGTCCTCATTGTTCTCATAGAGAGCCACAGCATCGCGTCTGAACTATTCGGAATACCTAGACATGATGGTAGATTACCTTTCTCCCCAGCTCGACTGGGCTGGATATCAGGTGTCCACAAAAAGAGTCAGGTCCAATCTCTGAAGACGAACAAGATTTACCCTTACAATAAGATTCGCTACTGCGCGACTACAATCTTAGACGTAAACGGGAGCTAAATACATACACTTGCTCCTGCACACCATCGAAAGGATCCGTGTTGACTTATCGCTCCAATGCCCACCATGTTTCTTACATATTTGAGGGAATTTCCACTAAGAGCTCGACTCCTCTTTTCGATGACCCAGACTTGCTAACTTTAGAAAGAGTAAATGGGTTTTTAGCTTCTACATCAGCTTCCATAGTTTCGGATGGCGTCGACGCTATTTCAACAAATGTGCCTTTTCGCGAAGGAAAAACTGCGACTGGCGAACACCTCGCTGTTTATTCCGACGATAACGGCCACTATCTAGTTACAGCGGATTCTTTCAGTTACCAACCCGTCTACTACCGTTTTCTGCCAGCTTCGCAGAAACTCGTGGTGGGGACTTCACCCCAAGCGCTGGCGAATACGGCGTTAAACAACGGTGAAACAAATAGCCCCAATTGGCCACAATTGCTCGCTTCGGTCGGGACCACGCACGCGTGGGCTATTACTATGCAGTCGAACCAGACATACGAGGCTAATACAAAGGTTTTATTACCTGGCCAGCATATACAGGTTACGGACTCTTTCTGGCATATTTCCTCAGCTAATAAATTCTTCGAGCCCAAGGATGACTATGATTCACTTATCGAAAGAGGAATCATCCGTGCCATCCAACAGATTAAATCTGCCTCCAGATTGAACGTCGATCAAAAGCGTATCAATCTATCCGGTGGTAAGGACTCCAGGATGGTACTAGCCCTGCTGGAAGCTGCGAATGTTATCGACGATTTTACTGTCACCACTATGAACCCCAGAACATGGCTTCCAGAGTCGTCCCGCCCTGCGTTATTCCAAGATTTGTATGTCGCCAACCATCTGCGCGAAAAGTATGAGCTGAGCTGGACTACGCCTTTCCATCAACAATTTGTACCTCTGAGCTTCGAATCTTCGCTTAATGAGTGGCAGAAATATCGGCAACACCGTAATTTCAAGTTTCGCGCGTCTAATCACCTGTATGCTCAAGACGGTCTCAACATTGAGCTCCGGGGAGCAGCCGGAGAAACTTTCCGAGGATTCAAGGCCGTCAGCGGCCTAATGTCGCGATGCTCATTCGAGAATTCTCCTAGAAGCTTGGGGTCGGACGTTGAGCTACTGACTAACCACCTTTACGGGGAAGGACCGCTCAATAGTGAACAACGCGCGAAAATATACGAAAATTTTCATTCGTTATTCTTGGAGCTCGGCGCAGCCACGATCGAAGATGCCTTACACCGACGTTATACGGTATTTCGAAATGGTTCCCACTTTGGCCATACGAGACACTCGATGTCCCACGGCCAGATACCTGTGCTCCCCCTCAGCCAACCGGAGTTCATTCAGGCTAGCCAGCTTCTCTCGCCTTATCAGAGGAATATCGGCCAAGTCGCGTTCGACATCATTGAACGCGTGAATCCGGAATTGAACGAAATTAGCTTTGATAGCGGCTATTGGAGTGAATCCTTGCTTCCACAAAGCAGGAGGTTAGACAGCTCTTCAATCGAGAAGGAATCCCCATATCTCGACCAATTTTTCGCACTGGATGAAGTTGCCATAGAAACTCGGCTATCTTCAAAAAGGCGATTTATGCAGAAGAAAAATAAACCTCGACCGTTTGATGCAAAATTTGAAACGTTCAACCGCATCAAACAGACGTTGCATACACTTAACGAAGTAACCGCGGCCGATTCACTCTTTAGTAGTAGGTTTCAATTAGAGATATTACAAGGAATCGAGTCGAAGAAGCTTGCTCCGAACACAATACTGGCAAAGCTTGACAGCTTGCTGTTAGCGATTACTGGCGGTGGTAAAAGCACAGAAGTCGTCGTTCAGCCAGCCGCTTCGACCGCAATCTCGCTCTTCCTAGGACGCTCAACAGGAAACGAAGTAGACTTCTCGGGCTCCGACAACCAACCACATTTCCAATTACCGATAACTCTAAACCGTAATTCCGTAGAAGCTAATGTCCGGCTCTTCGGCTCGATTAGTGAACCGATGGAATTCAAATTTTCATTGTTCACTGATGGCAAAAAAGTAGCCCAAACTGAATACAGCGCCAGCCAGTCCGCAACTTTTACACGCCCCCCATCCGGAAAGTCGAGGATACAAGCTTTCGCCCGATACGTTTCAAGTCCCGATTTCATTTTTAAATTCTATAGTCGTTACTTTTAAAGGAGATACAAAAGTGAAGAACGCTCTTTATTACCACGACTTAGCCGATTTTGTACTCACGGAGCTGGCAAGTAAAGGAAGAACGGTTCGCCCCCAAGAACTCACCACACCGACTCGCCAAAAGATTTTGGATTGCTTCAACGACGCCGGATAGATTGAAACTTTCGAGGGGAAACGTCCGTTCCGACGCTCGTTCTGTCAAAAAGACAATTCCACTCGCATCCAAATGGTTGTTGGAAAGTTGTACCGCCATCCTCCGGCCACTGACTTGATTGCAAAGCGCAAAGACTTAACCCGTAGGTTCTTAGAAGCAAAAGGCGTACCCGTTCCGATAGGGGCAGATTTCGCTCTTGACGAAGTTAATGCAGCGAAATTGTATTTCCAAGGATTAGGAAAGACGGCAGTAACAAAGCCGTCGAACCTTGGTGGTTCACGGGGAGTTACAGTAGGCATAGAATCGGATGACGAGTTCGTTCAAGGTTGGCTAAAAGCATCAAAAACGAGTGGAGCCAACCGAATCCTCGTTGAGGAACATATTCGAGGGATCGAGCTCCGGTTGTTTGTAGTCGGAAATTTAGTAGCAGCTGCGGCGGCGAGAATTCAGCCTTTTGTCGTCGGCGACGGAAAAAGCACGGTAACTGAGCTCATTGATATTGAGAACAGGTTCAGATCTCGTAATTTTAGACACCGCAAGCATCCAATTAAACCCGATAAGATGTTTTTGCGGAGCCAAGGATACGATGTGTCTACTCGACTGCCGAGGAACCAAGTGGCATTTCTTAATCCTCTCACCATCTTCAGAGCTGGTGCAATCAGCGTCGAAGTTTCCGACCTCCTCTCAGCCGAGGTCAAATCAATCGCAATCCAAGCCAAAAATGCCATTCCAAACCATGAGATTGCGGGGATTGATGTGTTAATGGAAAACATTCGGGACGTACGAACAGCAAGAGTTCTCGAAGTAAACACAGCACCCGCAATTGATTTGCACAGATTCCCTAGTATCGGCCAACCGGTAGAATTGCCGGAAATAATGGTCAGGTATTTTTCGCAAAACTGATTTTGCAGTACGTACGGTAGCGGTATGACTCTACTCGTTGGAAGGCTCCGAAAAGGTTAGTTTCCCCTGCGCTAATCGGTACCAATTAGCATTTTGATTGGCGCTATGCGTCATGTTGCGAATTGAGACTATACCAATTGGTCCCACTTCCCCATCCAATTCGGGCTGAGGTAACCCAAGGTAAGAGGAAACCAGATCGCTACTTTCTCTGGTCTTAAGGGCCCGCTTCCAATTGTTCATGTACAATACAGACGAACTCAACAGAACCATACGCCAGAACGCATAAATTGAAGGAACATCTTTGAACCCCCCTACCAAGCAACACGTCGCATTCGTCGGACTAGGCTATATCGGGCTTCCTACCGCAGTAACCTTGGCTAACTCCGGCGTGAAGGTAACAGGCATCGATATCAATGCTGAAGCGGTGGAGCAAATCAATCGTGGTGAAGTCACCATCGTCGAACCAGGCTTGGAAAGTTCTCTTAAAGCTGCGATTGATTCTGGAAACTTCAACGCCACTACAACTCCCGTTCACGCAGATGCATATGTGATCGCGGTTCCCACTCCATTCACTGCAGACTATGACATCGACATGAAGTTCATCTACAGTGCTGCGGAATCCATCGCTCCACTGCTGGAAGGCGACGAGTTGGTGATTCTAGAGTCAACTTCCCCACCAAAAACCACGGAAAAGATGGCTCAGCGCATCCTTGAACTTCGCCCAGAGTTTAAGGACGGAGAGAAACTTCACTTCGCGCACTGCCCTGAACGCATTCTGCCAGGCGTCGCAATGTCCGAGCTCAAAACCAATGACCGTATCATCGGCGGCATGACTGAAGAAGCGACCCGTCGCGCAACCGAAATCTACGCTTCATTCTGCGAGGGCGAGCTTCTCCCGACGGACGCGGCCACTGCGGAGATGGCCAAGTTGACTGAAAATACGTTCCGCGATGTAAACATCGCGCTTGCCAATGAGCTGTCCCTGATCTGCGATAAACTTGGTATTGATGTATGGGAGCTAATCAAGCTCGCAAATCACCATCCACGTGTGAATATTCTGCAGCCTGGCCCGGGCGTTGGCGGTCACTGCATTGCGGTTGACCCGTGGTTCATTGTTGCTGCGGACCGAGAAAACTCTCGCCTTATTAGAACTGCGCGTGAGGTCAACGATAACAAGCCTCAATGGGTTATCGAACAAGTTAAAGACAAAATAAACAGTGCCCAAGGCGCACAGAAAGTCGCATCTTTCGGTCTAGCTTTTAAGCCCGATATCGACGATCTGCGTGAGTCCCCAGCACTCAATATTGTCACTCAGTTGGCTGACCAGCTGAGTGACACGCAAATTCTTGCAGTTGAGCCAAATATCGATTCGTTACCAGCCTCTTTGTCCGAAAAGAAGAATGTAGTTTTGGCCTCAATCGACGAAGCCATCCGAGATGCAGACGTAATCGTCATGCTTGTCGACCACAAGGAATTTAAAGCCGTGGATCGGCATCTACTAAATGGAAAGCCGATTGTCGACACTAAGGGCCTTTGGGCGTAAAAGGCAGCTCGGAGAAAAACACAATGCGTTTACCGGAAAAAAAATTGTACGTAGCCGCACTAGGCGCTGTAATGGTTCTTTCCTTGGTCGCCGCGCTCCTAGCGTTCTTCGGGGTGAGCGACATCGCTCTTGGATTTCTCGCTCTCGTCGTCCTACTCATCCCCGTAGTTGCGCACTTACGCATGCGGAGATCTCTGTCTGCAATCAAAAAGGTAGTTGCTAATCCCCACTCGGCCGCTCCCGACCTTGCTAACGACCGACTACTGAGAATCGAAGAGTCCATTCGCACGCTGGACCATAAACTGGCCGATATTCAGGCCACTCAAAGTCAGCAGGGAGCTGTGAGTGAAATTTCCAAACAGGCCCAAGCCGTTCGACGCGAAGCCCGGTTAGCACGTTTGCTCAATGAAGAAACCCTCAAGGGTTTGAAGTAACTGAAACTCTATTGATAATTCATAATCCAATGGCAAAAGATGAGGATTACCGGCTCGTACCGCAGACTACGAGCCAAATCTATTCTGTTCTGCAGAGCATTGACTCCGAGGTTGCATCGAATGCCTGCCAGCACCTTAAGGATAGGTCGCTACACTTTGATGATTTTGTCCAACTAATTGATTCTCTGAATCTAGATATACAGAATCAATCATCTATTGAATCCATCAGGACACTTCGGTCGGCAAAACAAGAGATTCTCCAACTAGGACTACTGGAGGTATCCGAGGAGCCTCACCGACGACGCACCCTGTCCGATTTGCTACAAGCAAAGTCCAATAGAGACATCGAGTGGAGCAAGGTCGTACCACCAGCAAAAGGTATTGCCTTTTTATACAATTTCTCCCCATTTCAAGATACCGGTGCCACGGTTGCGTCCAAACGAATCAGAAACTTCGCCCAATCATTTGACGTCGTTTCCTGCTCTTTCCTCCACCGCAAAAAGCAGGATTTAACAATCGAGTGTATTGCAGATCCGTATATAGCATCCAAGTATTTCCTCCCAATCGCACCATCATGGGCTTCTTGGGAACCATTCAAGACTTTTGCGATTCGTGCAAATAATTTCGCAGAACGAAAAATAGCAGAAGGCGCTTTTTACGAAACTCTGTATTCGCGCGCTATGTGGGCGCCGAGCATGTTTGCTGCAAGCCTTTTCAAAAAGCGCCATCCTTCGGTTCATTGGATCGCAGAGTTTTCTGATCCAATGTCGCTCGATGTCGAAGGTCTTCCCCGAGGAGGCAGCGTTCCAGATGATGAGCTGACTCGCGTTTTCATCACGGACTTGGTGACCAAATACCCAGAACTAGAAGACGTAGAGTATTCCGTTTTTTCTCTTGCAGAGTACTTGGTTTACGCGTTCGCAGACGAAATTATGTTTACGAATTCGAATCAAAAATCGGAAATGCTCGACCGAATTTCTTCGCCCAAGCTAAAAGCACGAGTGGAGGAAAAGGCCGTTGTCTCGAACCACCCAACTCTTCCACGGTCATATTACCTCCGAGAGGAATCTGGGTACGAAGTCGATGATTCGAAATTGAATCTCGGTTACTTCGGAGAATTTTACTCAAGCCGTAGCATTACCGAGGTAACTGCTGCGATTCGCACACTGCCCGAAAAACTGCGCGAGAGAGTCCACCTGCACGTCTTTACCAACTTCATCCCGTCGGGTCCGGGAAACCAGCGTCCCCGAAACATGTCTCGACGACAATACGAAGACTACGTAAAGCGAGCTTACGACGGCGTAGGAGCCGAGGGCATTGAGGATCAAGTAACTTTTAACGCCTCGCTTCCCTTCTTGAAGTTTCTATCGACTACTGAAAAACTCAACTACTTAATTGTCAATGATGCCAAGACCGGTTCTCATCACAGCGTCAACCCCTTCCTGCCGTCAAAATGGAGTGACTATGCAGGTTCGTCAGCCAAGAGTTGGGGGTTTGTTGAGCCGAGCTCAATTCTGTCCAACAAACCCGTAACGGTAAAGACTGCTGTCGGAGATGCACTGGGAGCCCGTACGCAGCTTTGGGAGATGGTCATGGAAAAGTTTCCCCAACTAGAGGAGGAATTCTAAATGCCTGCTCAGGCTAATGGTGATGTGGGAAGATTGCTTGAGCTTCTAGGACGCTCATCTACCCCTCCGGTGAAGAAGAATAACTTCGGCTTAGGGTTTGGCAATTTCCTCGGTGAAGCAATGTTTCCCAAAATGGAGAACGCATCGCTGCTGGTAGCATCTTCCCAACTGAAGGAGCTTTGGCCCAAGGAAGCTCCCTTTGTCTTCGGTGTACCGGGCCTTCTAGAGGAGCAAGCTCATCACGAAAACTTTTCGCGCCTAATTTTAGACGAAGAGGCATTTTACAGCGGTCCTTGGTTGGGCGCGGATTCAGGTTCCCAACGTCATTTAGCTAAAGAACTTTTCGAAGCTGGACGAATTTTTCGTGCAAGCGGAAGAACAGTGCTTTTCGTTCCGTCACCCACAAGTGGCCCCAAATTTGATAGTTCCTATCTAAAATCCACTTGCACAGGGGATTTCTCAAGTATTCCTAGCGAAGATCTTGAAGAGGGCGCCCCTCAATCCGATATTTGGAATTTTCTGTCCCTGCTAGTAGAGAAACGATTCGACGAGAAAAAATGACGCACCCTAATCTTCGAGCACTTGTAGCGCTAGACCTCGATCTCAATAGCTCTACCAATGCCATTTGGGCTCGCAGTGTCATTTCTGCAATGACCTCTGGCAATATCCAAGTGGACTTTTTGTCTAGGACAACCCGCCCCGGAGAGTTTGAACTCAGTGTTCAATCTTTCTGTAACAATATTATTGATGCCACTTCTTTTTCTGAGGAAGGTGCCCATGATGACTACGGCATAACTCCCCGCTTTCGGGCTCGCCAGGTCATCGCTCTAGCAAAGTCAGAAGGATACGATTTCGTTCTCACTCAAGGTATAGAGCTGAGCCGCTACGTTGCTGGAGGTAAAGCTCTACAATCCTCTCTTTGGGCAATTTGTGATGACTCGCCTTTTGATGTTTCAAAATTCACTCCACAAGAACTTAAGCATTTAGAAGTTATCGCACGGGGAGCAAAACTCGTCCTTACTGGTAGCCCCTCAGTTCGGGGAATGCTCGAGTCAACTATCCCTAGCGTAACCTCTAAGACTCGTTTGCTTCCTTCATTCAAGCTCGAGCTCAGTGATGTCCCAAAGCCTAGTAGCAATGAACAGGTCATTTTTTACGACAGCGGACTAGGATATTCGGCGCTTTCGACCCTCGATTTTTCATTGCTTGTAAAAGAGGCTACGAAAAAGAAGACGCCACCAAGAGTTGTACTCACGGGCATTGATGATCCCTACAATCCAGACCTTTTAGAGGTACTAGAATCTACTGGACTCAAACGCTACCCAGGTCTGCAACTATCGAAGGAATCTGTTCTCGATTCCCCATTCCTGTCGCAACAGACAGTTTTACTGCTCCCAACTCAAACTTCCGGACTCGCAACAGACTTCTTCGCTCAAGTATCAAAACAGACAGGCATAGCCACTTGGTGGCCTGAAGATGAATCTTTTGCATTGGAATCCATTCCTACTGGGTCATGTGCAAACCCACTACAGCCAAACTCGGATATGCGTCTTACATGGTCCTCTTACTTTGCTAATGACCTCGCAGATTACCGAAGCATCCCCCAGCAGCCACGAAAAGTCCGCGTCCTTTTAGCAGGGGCTGACTTTAAATTCGCCGGTGATTTGGTGGATTCGTTAATCCAGCGTTCAGACATCGAGTTGCGGGTAGACCTCTTTGAGGCAAACGCCAAGCCGCAGCCTGAAAAAAGCAAAAAGCTACTGCCTTGGGCGGACGTAGTCATAGCAGAATTCGCTTCGTACAACGCAATTTGGTATTCGCAAAACATTCTTCCCCACCAAAAGCTAGTCGTGCACCTACACGGCTACGAGCTCCTGCAACCTTGGATCAATGAACTCAATCTGAGTAATTGTGCCAAAATAGTTTTCGCTTCTGAGTTTTACAAAAATAAGGCAGTTCGGCTTAGAGATTGGCCCGAAGAGCGACTCCATGTAATCCCCAATTCTGTGAACAGCGCCGATTTGGATCGCCCGAAATCTGCTGATGCACGTTTCCACATTGGGCTAGTTGGCATTGTGCCAATTCTCAAGAGACCTGACCGAGCGATTTCACTTATTAAGAAACTTCTCGAGTCCGATCCTCGCTATATTCTCCATGTCAAGGGCCACCGTCCTTGGGATTACGCATGGGAATGGAAAAAGGCCGCTCACCAAGATTCTTACCGCGCTTTTTTCGAATCAATTGCAAAAGATCCCGATATTTTTCAAAGAATCGTCTTCGAGCCCTTCACACCAGATATAGGCAATTGGTTGCAGAAAATTGGATGGCTTCTTTCACCTTCGTACCGCGAAACGTTTCATCTTTCTGCAATCGAAGGAGCCGCATCGGGAGCAGTACCTTTGGCCTGGACCCGTGAAGGCTCTATGGAGATTATCGGAGAAAAATATAACTTCTTTTCGACTGAAGAAGTTGCAGGTTTTATTGTTTCTTCGAACTGCAGCGAATCTAGTTTTGAAGCTACATCTGAAGCTGCAAAGAGGTCGGTCGAACGATACGATATCCCACGCGTCCGAGCTCAGTGGTTAAAACTCATTTTTGACCTCGCCCAAAAGTCTGCAAATCAAACGGCAGATGACTCGCCGACGCTTTCCCCTGAAGAAATGACGGTAAGCAAGGCAGTAGAAAAGGCTTGCCTCGCAGAAGACTACGAAGCCGCGCTTGCAATCTTGGATGAAAATATCCCGGTTACTCGTTCTTCTACCTCGGAGCTTAAACATATTGAAATGTTTGTCCGTGGGCTGCTAGGTATGGATGAGGCCCGTTTGAATCGATTCCTCCCAGAGCCTAATGACACTAAAGCTAACAGCTCGAGTTTTCGTTTTCATCTTGTACGGCCCGCCGGCCGGTTGATTCCAGGTCTCACAGTGTCCGGGCTTGATCGTAGTGAGACTGCCTTGGACATTCCTTGTTTTTTCCAGGGCCCGCATTTTGGCGACGCCGCAGAATCTGCTGATTTCATCGAGATGGATCTTGCAGGATCAACTTTTTCTTCTTCTCGAAGAATCCGCTTTGATCGTGCAATTCACCTCGCAAAAGCAGAAATTATGCAGGACGTGGTTGAGAATGGACGAGACTACATCATTGCAGCCGGACCTTGGTGGATCGCACTTCCTGCACTGTTAGCCGCCGATCAGCTAGCAACTCCCTCCGCTTGGCTAATCAATGACGCTTCCGTGTGGAGTGCTCTTCAAAACGTTCACTTACAGCGTCATTCAAACAACTATGTAGCACACACGATCCGCAGTTTATTCAATCGCGCGGATGTCCGCGTAGTTGAGTCTTCAGTACTATCTAGTAATGCGCTTCTGGCTGACATCGACGTCATAATTGACTCCGATCTTTCAGACAGCCTTCCACAGTCAACCAGCTGGCTTAAGCTGCAAAACGCGCTTACACAGGCAGGAAATAGGCGCCTCGAAAAGGGGCAGACAGCATTAACATCGCACCTTAGCGACTTACGCGTCGCTGTAATTTCTTCGACGAATTTCTTGAATGAGCTTCGGTCTCTATGCCCCATGGCGTTTGCAGTTGACGCAAAAGACCTACATTCTTCACTCTCCCCTGAAATAGATGCAGTGATAGTGAATGCAGATGCGTCAAAGAATGCTAAATGGGACGCCTTTTTGTCAGGGCGGAGTTCTGCTAATTCGAGCAAACTAACAGAGTTCCTTGATAAGTGCCGAGTGTACGGTATCCCTTCGATTTATTTGGATACCCAAGCCGAAGCTATCGCACCACAAAGTATGAACGTTTTGCGAAAGGTAGATCACCTAGGTTTAGCGCTTCCGCAAAGCGCTACTCCCCTGCTGGAGCTCCACCCAATCGCTGTCAAATCTGTAACCCCCTGGCTATACACGCAGCCCTTGGCGACGGCCCTCACTACTGTCTTCCGCGGGGCAGGGCTGGCAGTTGTTCCACAACACTTGGTGCAACCTTCTCATCTCGAGGAAGAAGAACTTGAATCTAGCAGTGTATCGGAGGACCTACCAGCTCAGTGGACTCCTGAGCATGAGGGGATCGCTTTGTATTTCCCAGCATCGGAAATGGATGAAGCAAAGAAAATTTCTCATGCTTGCGGTCTTCCAAGCTCTCTCTTGTCCTTGAGGCCAGTAGACCTGCTAGGAGACGTTGAAGATTCCTCTGATGAGTTAATGCGATCTGCTCAACGCAACGAGGACGGATACGTTTGTGTGTTAAATAATATCAGCTCACTACCAGAATATTTCCTAACGTCCATGTGGTTGAGCGCAGCACATGACGTTGTTGTCCGGCCAGACTTTAAGTCTCCAGAATCAGCTCAGTTGTACGTAGAGCAATGTGAATTGGAGAACTTTAGCGTCAAGCTCGGTGATCTTTATCCTTCTTCACTATTTGAATCTCACCGAGAATCTATAACAGTAGTTCACCTTCCAGTTTTCTCCTCGCATCCAAAGGACGGTTGCTAATGCGTTTGGAACTCAAGAATTTGCCCATTCCCATCAAAAAACTGGGGAAAAAGGTCCTTAGCCCTCGACAAATAGCTAAGGTTAAGCAACTCCTGTCTGAAGGGGCAAAGTCACCACGGCAAGAAGTCTCCTACCCAGACGCATTGAAGGACATTAAGCCATCTTCAAAGAAGTCCTTTGCACTCAATGCAGGTGTTATTTTTGACGAATTCTCGTTTCTTGCGTGGGAGCCCGAGTTCAATCTCATAGAGATGAGGCCAGATACTTGGGAAGAACAGCTCTCTGATATAGATTTCTTGTTTGTTGAGTCAGCTTGGGCTGGTAACGAGGGGGCTTGGCAATACCAGCTAACGGGGAGCAATGCCCCTTCTGAGGGCCTAGAAGACCTAGTTCGGGGTTGTCAGGAACGGGGAATCCCGACTGCGTTTTGGAATAAGGAAGATCCGCCACACTTCGAGGATTTCCTAGACACTGCTAAGTTGTTTGACGTCGTATTCACTACGGACAGCGATGTAATCCCTAAGTACGTCGAAAAGCTTGGCCACAATAACGTTTTTACGCTTCCTTTCGCTGCTCAACCCAAGATCCATAACCCTATTAAGAACGGAAGCTGGGACAGCCGGAAAGACATGGCTTTCGCTGGCACGTACTTTGCCCATAAATTCCAGTCTCGCCGAGAACAAATGGATTTATTGCTTGGTGCAGCCGAAGAAATTAGTTCCGAGTACGGTCGAAAGTTCGACATTTTCTCTCGCCACTACGGTAAAGACCACAAGTACCAATTCCCAGGTGTGTTAAAGCAACACGTAATCGGATCATTGCCATATGCACAAATACTCTCCGCGTATAAAGACTATAAAGTCTTTCTTAATGTCAATTCCGTTACTTCAAGCCCCACCATGTGTGCACGCCGGGTCTTCGAAATCCTCGCGAGCGGAACCTTCGTCGCGACAACCCCGAGCATTGCTATAGAACGATTCTTCAAAAATGACGAAATACTAATTACCCGGTCAAAAGCAGAGGCCAAAACTTCTCTAAGGGCTGCACTCAATTCACCTATGCTGTGTCACAAATCGCTGCACAGAGCACAACGAAATATCTGGACAAATCACACCTATCAAAAGCGGGCTCAACTCGTAGTGGAAAAGCTCGGTTTCTCAGACGAGCTCAAGGACAAACAAGAGCTAGTAAGCATACTCTGTTCGAGCAACCGCCCTCAACAGGTTGAGCACTTTCTACAGCAAGTTTCCCATCAAACTTACCCGGCAGCGGAAGTTTTGTTTCTTGCGCACGGCTTTGATCCGTCTAATCTAAACAAAAAATTCAAGTCCCACGGGATCACTAACTTCCGTATCTTCTCAATGCCTTCCGATACGTCTTTAGGCGATTGCCTGAACGAACTCATCGCGAACGCATCCGGCGATTACATTGCAAAATTCGACGATGACGATTTTTATCTTGAAAACTACGTCTCTGACATGGTGCACTCTGCGCAATATAGCGGCGCAGATTTCGTAGGAAAATCCGCCATATTCTTTTATCTTGAAGGGGAAAATACACTTTCGCTACGGTGGCCTCATAAAGAGTTCACTTGGACGGATCTTGTTGCAGGAGCGACGATTTTTGCACGAGCTTCCGCAATCAAGAAGTTGAAATTCCGTGCTCTTGAACGGGGAGAAGATACAGACCTGTTGAAGCGCGCCAAATCCTGCGGTTACTCTATCTTCTCCACAGATCGGTTTAACTATGTCGCGGTTCGCAAGAAAGATGTCGGCAAAAGCCACACTTGGAAGATTCAGGACAACGAAGTTCTAAGCTATTCCCAAGTGGAGACTTTCGGCTTGAATCTCGAGCACGTGAGGGCTTAAGAAACATCGGAGTCAAACACAATTGCTGGTTTGACATATTCGGACTTAGTTTTCTGAATTAATGCATCCGCTTCCTTGCTCCTATCCTCAGTGCGCAGCTGCACCCAAGTTCGATACTGCCCACAAACGATTTCTGACGGACCATCACTGATGATCTTGCCAAAGTGCATCCAAATCGCTCTCTGACAATTATTTTCGATCGTTTTCGCTGCATGGGAAACCAGCATGAATGTTCCTGACCTATCGATCATTTCATGCATCCTGGCTTCAGCCCGACTTGCGAAAGCCGAGTCACCCGTGGAAAGGGCTTCGTCGACTAAAAGAAGTTCGGGATTACCTGCTGTACCGATTGCGAATTTAAGGCGCGCCGCCATACCGGAGGAATATGTATCCATCGGACGGTAAATAGCATCACCGATATCAGTCATTTCAACAATGTCCGAAAATGCTTCGTCAGACTCTTCGGGCGTCATCCCCATAGCCAGACATCCTAGTCTGATATTTTTTTCCCCCGACAAGTGGGGAACCATTGCAGCCGATACGCCGAGTAGAGTTGGTTGGCTACTCACACGAATGCGGCCGGCGGTTGGTTGCTCGGCCCCTGCGACCATTCGAAGCAGCGTGGATTTTCCCGATCCATTCTGCCCCAGCAGACCAATGGATTCGCCCTTTGCAGCGACAAAAGAGGCCCTTTGGACAGCTTTCACCTTTTTCCGTCGGAGTTTTGCCCTACTCGAATTAGAGGGATACAACTTTGAGACGTTGGAAAACACTACACACGGTTCACCAACAGACTGCACTTCATCGTACATTTGTATACTTTGCTTCCGTCGACCAAAACCCGATAAAACCAAACGCGAATGTGCCCAAGCCCACTAGCGCCATGGTAACCCACTCGTGCAGGCTGGGAGCTTGGTTGTACATGACTACATTTCTGATAGCTGTCAGATACTGATAGGCAGGATTAGCTAGCATAATTTTCAAAATAGTGGGGTGATCTACAAATCGTTCAATCGAAAAGAAAACACCCGAGATGAAAAACCAAGCACGCGAGAAAAGACTTACAAAGTACTTCGCGTCTGGAACCCATGCAGTAATCCACGCGACTATGAAAAATAGTCCCGTACCGAAAACCGCTATTAAAATAGTCAATGGCACGACCAACGGAATAGTCCAACCTAACGGAGTTCCCCACTGAAGCGCCAAGGCCATTATAATCCCGACGGCCAATGTTGGAAGCGAATCGAAAACATTCCGCAACGCCGCCGAAATCACCAAAGCTGCCCTAGGAAATCTAAAGGCTGAAATGAATGAACGCTGCGCGCGAATAAAACCATTTCCCTGCCCCATTAATCCTGTCATGAGGCCAAAGAAGGTAATTCCCAAGACAAGGTATCCTACGAAATTATCAATGCCACGATTTGTCTTGAGCATTACACCAAAAATAAGACCGTACATGGCTGCATCGAGCAATGGGCGGATAATTAGCCAAGCCCGTCCAAGCCACATGTCGCGATTTGGTGCGAAGGCACGAGACCTCGCGTCAGCGACTATAAAATGACGACGAGCAAAAAGATCACTTAAGTACTTGGAGAGACGTGGCCTCCTCTCCAACGGGAACAGTGTACTATCGTCTACCAAAATAACCTTGGACGATTGCTCCCAGCTTTCCTCATCGTCATCGGTATCGCGGCTGTTCAATCTATGCGCTCCCGCGCGTTTAGTTTTCAGCATTGCGATTTCCTTTCCGATGACGTCCGAGCTTGCTAGGCAATTTTAGCGCAATCGATTCCTAAATATCATGCTTACTCTAGCAATTGACGATAGGAGAAATTTCTGTGGCACTCGTTCCGGAACGTGACGGTTTTAGACACTTCCTACGGAAGTACGCGAAGCGTGTTCAACCTGCAATGGGATTTCTAACTTCCCCTAGTCAATCCGGTAAGCAACCGACCATATTCGAAGTTAGAATCTCCCATTGCCGCCGACCTAGATGGCAGAGTCTTAGCAACGTGAGCCATAAGCACTACATTAGCCTTGATTCTTTCATGCGATCCAGCGAGCCAGTCCCTGGCGCAATCTCGATAGCACACAATGGAGTGCCAATCGACATGTCCCTTAAGGTCGAGCAAAGTACTCCGCTTTTAGTAGTCCTACACGGTGCAGCTCCAGTTGACGTAAGACTACCTTTCCTTTCTGGACAGTCCGTATCCAAACATCTGAACTGTTCAAAGCTATCAATTAGCGACCCAAGTCTTTATCTGAGTGAAAAATTAAATCTCTCTTGGTACGCAGGAAATATCCACCAACCACACCTGCTCTCGGATATAGCAGGAATCATTAAAAAGACCGCTCAATCCCTAGATGCTTCTAGAATTATCCTGTTAGGGGGCTCTGGCGGAGGTTTTGCCGCAATAAATCTAGCTTCAAGACTGCCACATGCAACGGCCATTGCTATGAATCCCCAAACGGACATTCTTCGTTATCATCCTTCCCATGTGTCCAATTATGTTGAAGAGGCTTGGTTCGGAAATAGGCAGTTATTCTTGCGCCATGGGGTCCACAATCTTGCCGCGGCCCTTCACAATTCTGTGACAAAACCGAACGTGTTATATCTTCAAAATGAGAACGATGATTTCCATGTGAAGAATCATCTTGAGAAGTTTATGAACGAGCTTTCCAATTTCAGGTTCGAATTACTTCTAGAACCTTGGGAAGATGGTCACACTCCCCCGCCGAAAGAACTGATCGCCGATACAGTCAAACGGGTCGTGGAAACCGCCTCGCCTGATCTGTCGTCGTTAGGCTTCATTCGCCAAGAATCTGCCAGTAAATAGATCTTTAAATCTCTGGCCATTTACTTCCCATGTCCGAGATTTGGCCCAAGATCGCAGCTCTTGTTTTTCAACCGAGCTAGCTTCCCCTGCGCGCTCGACGGCCTGTACTAACGATTTCGGATCCTCGGGAACGTGCGTGATTAGATTGTTCCCGGTCACCTCCTTGATGGCGGGGAGGTCTGAACCAACCACCGGGACTCCCAAAGCCAATGCCATTAACGGTTTTAGAGGTGTAACTGTCCTACAGACCTCAGTATCCTTTCTCGGAACCGCAAATATATCTAAAGCGGCGTACCATTTCCATGCTTCTTTTGAAGGCACTTTTCCCACAAAATGTGTTCGCCCTGACACACCAAGTTGGAGAGCACGACGTTTTAGCTCAGGCAGATGAGCTCCATCACCGACAATGACAACGTCGAAACCTTCTTCAAGGACAGCAGCTTCTAGCAAAGTATCGATACCTTCGTAATCCACGATTGAGGAAACAGTACCGACAAGTCTCTTCTCTGGAAGGCCGAGTTCTACTCGAATCTCTGACTTATTATATTTCAGGTCGGTATATTTGCTTTCTACAGCGTTAGGGATGACCACAACTTTGTCTCTAGCGACGCCGCGCTGAACTAATTGTTCTTTGGACACGTTACTCAAAGCAATGACTGCACTCGCAGCATTCATGGCTTCAGTTTCTTTTTCCCTTAACGCGTTAAACCTCTCTGAGGTAACCACTTCAGTCTGCAGTTCACGAGGAAACTTCGAGACCCACGTCTTTTCTGGCTCGCCGCGTACCTCATATACCCAAGGGATATTCAAACGTTGGGCTACCCTCGAAACAACTTGGGCGTTTTTTGAATCAGTTGTCGTATGGAGAACGTGGGGACAAAATTTCTCTGCCTTTTGCTGCAGAAGTGAGGCGGCAAGATTGACTTCATCCTCGAAACTCCTAGGGAATACTTTTGGTAGAAGACGATCGAAATCGAACACGTTATTTTCGGATTTCGCGCGAGGTCTTTTACCAATTACGACGGGATAACCAAGTCGAGTTGCAGCACGGATAACGACTCCTGCTTCTGCCATTGCCTCCACAGATTGAAGGCTACGGATAGTGTAACCAGATTGTGTGTAGGGAACACTGCTGGTTTGCAAAGAATAAACTCGGGGCAGCTCCTCATCAATAGGGACTAAAGGACTCGAACCAAGAACTTCCGTTCCCCATCTGACCCGTTGCTCTTTCACATTATTTCGCAAAATACGCGCTTTAAGCCCTTTTCTCCCCACAAGCAGGCTGTCTGCCTCGGAAAGTTGACCGCGCTCTACAAGTAGCTCTGCCTGGTCAACTTCTCCTACACTTTTCGTATTTCCAAAAATGTCTTCGGCCAAGTCTTTTACCCCTCGTTTTGTAAAACGCTGGCATACAAGATCAGCAAACTGCTTCGGTTCGCGTTGAAGCTTATGCACTGAAAACGTGAGGGCAAGTAAGCCGTATTCCAATTGCTTATTCACTAGGGCTTTTCTTCGCTTCGAAATCCAGGGCTTTAGCTAAGGTATGTGGCACCACTTCAGATCGTTCCTTTACAACCCATTCCCTTCCCTTTCTATCCACCTGTATCAGCGTTCGCCTATTGGCTAGGTCGGTCCACAATGCTGCAAGAGCTTCTGGCTGTTTCGGGGGCACAACAGCACCGGCTCCTAGACGTTCAATGAGTTCAGCTGTCTCCCCCTTGACTACACCTGTGATAAATATTCCAAGAGTCATCAATTCATAGGTTTTAGACGGCACTGTTCGGGTCAATGGCTCCCAATCTGCAAGATGTACTAAGGCAGTGTCCGCCCATTGGTAGTAATCATCCAATCGATCAGAAGATTTCCGGCTAACAAATTGAGCATCAACACCAAGTCTCTTCGCTTGCTCAATCAGGGCAGCTTTCGCTGCTCCAATCCCGATGAACTTAAGCTCAATTTTGACCCCTTGCTCGGAAGCCAGCTGGGCAGCAAAAATGGCATTACTCAAGTCTTGGGCTCTACCTAGAGTGCCCGCATACAGCACACGCAGACTGTGCTTCGGTCTTGCTTTTACTGCTTGGCGCTTGAAACCACCTGATTCAACGGGGAAAACATTACGCACAGTAAAAATACTTCGACCGATTCTATGGTTGGAGAACCTTTCGTGAAGAGAGTCCCCCAGGCGCTCTGAGGTGACAAAAATCTTTGTTGCATTCTTTAAGGAGTTATTAACTGAATACCGCGCAATCACTTTAAGAATCTGGAGCGGGCCGAGTTTCAGTGCCTTTTCTCTAAGAGACTTCCGACCGACCGCTTCATTCCACTGATCTGAGTCCTTTAAAAGATCAGGCCATGCATCCCGCAAATCGATCGCATAGGGTACCCCCAGAATCCAGCCTGCAAATCGAGACAGCACAGCGATAGGAAGAGCAGGGACCGTACCGATGACTAATTGGGGGGCGAAATCACGAAGTGTCTCTTTGCGAGAGATTAACAACCATGCCATTGACGCAGCACTGAACGCCTGGCTAGCGACTTTGCCAGAAATCGATCGATTCGACGGCAGAAATCCGCTTCGCAGAATCCCTTCCTGGGACGGACCTCGACTAATACTATTAGCAGACCTAAAGTCCCGGTTTCGAAACCAGCTCTTCAAGGAAATGTGCCGCTGATAGTTGGGGGGAGGAGCCATCACAAGCAACTCGTGCCCTTGCGCTTTCAACACCTTTGAAAGCCACGACCAACGCCTCTGCGGGACCCCATCTTCTGGATACCAATATTGAGAAAGAATTAGTATCCGCAATACAGTTCCGCCTCCCTTAAGTCTTTGACACCTTCAAAGCAACATCTGTCACTTTTGTGGCGCTTTTGTATTGGTGGTTGAAAGCCTACTAGGTGCCACACAACGCTTATCGGAATGTAATCATACATCTACTCAACGAATCAGCGTGCAAAACTCTCCCCTAAGTCCCACTCTAAGCACTAAAAAACACGCATTAGCGGGCGATTTGTCCGTATGCGTCCACATCCTATATAGTTAATTCTCGTTGCACAGAGAACGCTAAGTTCGATGTACAGCATACGCATAATCCTCCATAGCTCAGTTGGCAGAGCATTCGACTGTTAATCGAAGGGTCACTGGTT
>OFBO01000006.1_pt1 | contig 22674 bp, 12 predicted proteins | sample 1520601 | NCBI WGS metagenome assembly OFBO01 (sample SAMEA3696449, study PRJEB22514) | metagenome | biome: water; feature: marine; material: hydrothermal vent | place: Pacific Ocean | collected 2014-08-15 | depth 1539 m | reverse complement strand
AAAACTTTGATGATATAGAGGATAAAGATGATTTTGATGACTTGTTAAGTCCAACAGAAGATAGCTCTTCTTCTCAGTCTGGAGAAGAAAGATATGTCCCCCTATCAAGAAGGGTAGATTACCAGGCTCGTAAACAAGATACAGTATCAGCTTCTCTTCCAGAAAAGCCAGATGAAGCGCAAGGATTAACGAATAGTGAAGTTGAAGAAGCTACTAATTCTCTTGCCGAAGACATTATGGAATATGAAAAAAATCCACAGATACCTACTCTTCACGTATCCGGCGGATCGTTTACCTCTTGGGCTGATATAAAAACACATAAAAGTAAACAATCTTGGAAGAATCTTTTGCCAAGAATACTTACTTCTGTTTCAGGGAAGGCTGCAGCATCAGGTCTGGGAGATCTTTCATTTTCAAAACGAAATCCAAATCAAACGGATGATATGCCACTTATGATGGGATTTATTACATACCCCCCTAATGTAACGATACTTATAGATTCTTCTCCCTCTATGCAAATGCATAGTGAAAAAACGATGTCTGAATTTACAGCATTAGTAGGAAAATTTTTTGCTCGATATGGAGAACCGATAACTGTTATAGTTTCTGATTCTGGAATTAAAGATGCTTTCTCTGCAGTTTCTATTAATGCGAAAACTAAGAGGGCTGTTAAGAAAACTTATCATGGATCTTCTGCAAATTTTGGAGATACTGTAGAGCAAATACTTAAAAAAGGAGCTTCTTTTAGGGGAAGAAATTTTCCGAAGCCAGATATATTAGTAATTCTTACAGATTGTGAATTTTTATGGCCAATGATGGATAAATCAAAACTTCCAGGAAAATATGCAGATGTAATTGTGGTAAGCACAAATGAATATGATAGTATAAAAGATATACTCCCTAAATGGGTAAGAGAAGGAAAAAATTTCGTATACGCAATTTAGGATTTTATAGAGATTCTTTCAATAATCTAAAAAGGAAGCACTATGACAGAAAATTATGACGAGTTTGACAATATCTTTGATGATGATATTGATTTATTTGATGATAACGAAAAAAATGATAAAACTACTTCTAAAAAGAAGAATTCTAGTAAAAATAAAATATCTAAGTTCATCAAATTATCCTTAATAGGCGCTCTTGTGGTTGGTCTTGCCGGAGGTGGATGGTACGTTGTACAAAACGAGAATGCTAAATCTCAGCAGCAAGAACAAGCAAGTTCTGAAGAAAATCAAAATATAGAAATAGAAGGTTTTGATCCAAATCGTCCTAAAACAGATGAAACTTTACAATTAGTAAATACTCAACAGGTTTTTTGGGCGGATGATATGTGTAACATCGCAAGTCAATGGACAGATAAAGAGTTTCCCGGAAAAATCGATATTGAGGGTAAATCTACGGTTTGGAAAAATAAGAAGGCTCTTATATCTGCCCTAGAAACGAATGCTCAGGAATTGAGAAATAGATCTAATTCTATGCTTCCTATGATTGATAATGTATATAACAAGGCAAAGGAAAAAGAGGATAATAATACTATTATTACAGATAATAATAAGCTCATTAAATCTTTAGACCAGAATGTAATTGGTTCAACATACCTTATTAGAGACAGTATTAACAGGTATGCAGATTCTCTAGATTCTATGGCAAAAGACCTTAAAAAATATTCTGATTATGATGAGTACGGAACGAGAGGGGCTATCAGTAGAGTCCAGCATGGATTAGATGATGCGTACCAGCAATTTGGTACAAGTCTTGCTGGAGTTTTTGATGACGGTATTTTTGAAAATGCTGTTACTCTTCAAGCTGCTTCACAACTAGAATCATGTAGTGGAGCGTTAATTGATCAAGATAAACTAGAATCAAAGTATGGGGAAGAAATTAAGAAACAAGAAAAAATAGCAGAATTTGTTAATTTTAATCGTTGTAAAGCGTTTATCGATAATTCTTCAAGAATTACAAATAAGAATGAGAGCTATAACAGTAGTGTTAATTCATGTAATTCACTTCTTTCTACTATAACTATGGATGGTACACATGATGGATATTATATGAATATAAATACCCAAGACAATGATCGTGCAAGACCTTCTCACGACTCTTTCGATGAAGAGGATCAAGAAACTAATACTGATAGTAATAATGATGAGAATTCAGAGAATAGTGAAAACAAGGAAGATACAAAAGAAAATCTTGAAAAGGATCAGAAAGATTCTAATGAAAACAATTAAATTGAGTTTTGGCAATGAATAAATAATATGGTAAGATTACATAATAAAGTAGAAACAAAACTATAGTTCTATGAATATACAGAGATAATAAGAAAGGTAATAAACCTATGTTCGGTTTTTTCAAACGGAAGAAAAATAAAAGTCCACGCACTAATAACGAATCATTTATGACAAGTTCTGTGAATGATTATCCTAAAGAGAACAACTCTTTTCAAGAGATGAAAGAGAAAACTTCTGAAATATCTGATAATGTACAGGAATCAACTTCTGAAATATCTGATAATGTACAGGAATCAACTTCTGATATATTGGATGATGTGAAAGAATCAGCCGGTGAAACCCTCAGTGATGCGAAAGAATCAGCCGAGAACGCTCTTAGTGATGTTCAAGAAAAAACTTCTGATATCATCGATAATTTTAAAAATGATAAAGATGAGGACATTAATGATGATGTCTCTAGTGAAGAGAAAGAACTTTCTGAAGAGTTAACAACTACTAATAGTGAAAAAGAATTTGAAAATGAGAATGAGGATCTTGGTGAATATTCCGGGGATAGCAATGAACCATTCAGCGAAGTAATTTCTGAGGAATATGTTCCAGAGGACCCTGAAGATGATAATACTTCCCTCTCAGAAGAGCATCTTGATGAAGAAGATATTGCAGAATCGGTCACTCCTGATGAAAACGAGGAGGAAACTACTACAGAAGATCCCTTTGTCGTAAACGAGGAAGAAGCTATTACAAAAGATCCCTCTGTCGTAGAAGAGGAAGAGGACAATGAGGAAGAAATTACTACAGAAGATCCCTTTGTCGTAAACGAGGAAGAAGCTATTACAAAAGATCCCTCTGTCGTAGAAGAGGAAGAGGACAATGAGGAAGAAGCTATTACAGAAGATCCCTCTGTCGTAGAAGATAATGAGGAAGAAACTATCGCTTTATTTCCAGTAAATGATGTATCCGTAGAAGAATCCGAAATTGATAACTTCATCGAGGAAAGCAAAGATGTTGATGATATTGAAAATAATGATGACTCACAATTTTCAATGAACTTTGATAGCATTTCTTCTGAAGAAAACGGTGAAAGAGACACCCTTGATATTGATCAAGTACAAAATCAAGAGAATCATGAAGAGGAAAAAGAATTAAGGAAATCAGTTGCCTTCAATGTTCAAAAATTAATAAATAATAAAACATACCCTCTTATCCTTGCTATTAAAGAAAATGATGACGCTATTAAAGAAGAATTATCAAGCATCATTGGTACAAGCACAGTATTCCTTGTAGATTTTACTGAATCTCGAAATGGATATAAAGTTATCCCTAGTTCTGCAAATAGGGAATTTGCGCCCATCAATAATGAAGGAGATTCTAGTTATCTAGATGGTATTGATATCATAAATCTTATTAAAAATAGCGGAGATAAATATGATGGTTCGTTTATTATTATCGCTGGAATAGATAATATTACAAATAAGGTTTCTCATGCTCTTTCAGGTAATCAAATTGCTATCGATATGATATATGAGAAAATAAAGACCAGCATTCGAGAAGCAGTTGAAAATAATATAACTGTTATTGGTACTGGGTATGAATTAAACGAACCTCTTAGCGATTTTATTGATAAACTATCACTAGAAGACATAATAGAAGATCAAGATTTTTCTGAAGAGAATGATTCAATAGTTCCTGTTCAAGAAAAAGAGATTGAAGACGGGGATGAAAATATTGCTGAACATACTGAATATAACCTAAATGAAAGTGTGGATAAAGAAGAACATAAACCAGAAGAAATTATTTCAGAGACAACTATTGAAAATAATGCAGATGTCATAGATAATGACAATAGAAATACTGTGGATGAATATCTTAAAAGTATGGGGAAATCTTCCATAGAAGAAGGTATTGATAACAAGAATAATGATTCTCTTGAAGAAGAGGAATAGATAGGATAAATTATCTATTGCATCATAGTTATCTTTATTTGTTAAATCATTAATTTCCTATATCACTATAGCAAAACTTGACAATATTATTGTTATAGTGATATTCTTATATATAGGTATATAAGGAGATATTACAAATGAAATACATGACTGCATCTTTTCTATCCTCTCTTGAAGAAAATGGCATTGGTTACTATATTGCTTATGCCATTTTTATTTTAGCAATAGCAGTATTTATCTTATATCTACTATGTAAAACTTTGGTAATTATAGAACATTATTTTCACTCTTTAAGTCGCAGACGTAGACCTGTGAATAAGCGTGACCCAAGAAGAGCTTTTACTGATAGGCAAAAAAGAGCAGCCGGAGATCAATGTCATTGGAGATGTGAAGGTACTGGTATATTTTATAGGTGTAGACATGAGGGAAAAGATCTTCAAGGAGATCACTGGTATCCGTATGCTCGTGGTGGGGCAACCAATATGCAAAATTTAGTTATGTTATGTCCAAAATGTAATAATAAGAAGTCTGATAAAATACCATCAATGTTTCAAACAAGAGCTTTAGGTAGACGGAGAAAAAAGCATGAGGATTATGAATCTTCAATTATTTCAAAACCTGGATACTGGCTACCAAGAAATTATAAATCAGATAAGGTTTTGGATTAATACTTATTCCATGGTATGATAAATACCATGGATATAAATATTTTTACTGATACCACAGAAGTCACAAAAAACAATTTTGTAGAATATCTTAATGCTATTTCTCAACACCCAGATGTTATTAATTCTCATAGAGAATGGGAAATAATTGACCAAGAGTGGAAGGATTCTATAAAAAATGGGGAAAGCGATATAGTAATATTATCTAATGCTGCAAAAGTTCGTGAAGCAAAGAAGATCAAAGATATATATTTTGATACAGCTGCTCGATTAGCAGAAAGGGCTGCTCAATCTGTAAATGTTATAGAAGAGTACAGCGAAAATGAATTAGGAACTGCGAAAATAATTGAAGATGTAGAAGAACTGACTGCTGATTGGCATAACTTAAGAAGAAAAGGTATAGGCGGTTCATCCTTAAGTGAAGCACTAGGTTTTCATTGGAAGTCACACATAGGATCAATGATATATATGGATGATCGAGAACTTAATGACCTATGGATAGAAATGGCAATACAGAAGTCTACAGAAGTTCTTAAAGCAGACATTCCCGAAGAAGGGGTTCTTTATCGTGGACACCTTTGGGAAGAAGCACTCATTGCTCGATGGGCTATTATGAATAATCGTAGAGTTGGAGTATCAAAAGCCACATGGAGAGGTGTTTATGATTTTCAAACTGTAAATATGGATGGTATTATTCTTGACGAAGATGGGAATCCAGAAGGTCTTTTAGAATGTAAAACTTCTTCTAGAGAATGGACTTGGGGGTGGGGAGTTCCTATCCATTATAGAGCTCAAGTACTCTGGTATCTTAAGGCTTCCGGTCTTAAATATGCGTATGTCCTTGTAAAGTTTGATAGTGGTGTTTTTGACCAATACCTGATAGAATCCCACGAAACAATAGACGGAACAGAGGATACATATTCAATAGATGAATATATTGATAATCTTACAGAACGATGGAACGATCTTGAATTCTATAAAAATAATCCAGAAAAGTTGTGGGATGTTTCTGAAAAGTTGATAAAAGAGAAAAAAGAAGTTATTGATTTTATATTTCCTGGTGGATGTTTAGAGAATAATGATATTCAAGATATTCTAGAGGAATATACGATGGTACATGCTTATCAGGTAGAGCCATATGAAAGGATGGACGAAAAATTCAATGAAATTTACCGAGTTGATATAGATGAAGAAGTGTATGAAATAGAAGGTATTTCCCCTGTTTTTTATGATTATCCTGAAGTAATCGGAAAAACTATAGATGATCCTTATGATGCTATTCCTGATTCAAACCTTTGCGCTATAGATAATATTACCTATGACTGGCTAATAAAAGAGTTTGGAAAAAATGGTATAATAAATATATCTGCTATAAGAAGGATGCATGATAACACTCCTGGAAGAGAAGATTTTAATTCTATTGAAGAAGTTGTTCATTGGTTAGAAAATATTTAAATCAAAAAGAGGAAGTTATTATAATGGCAAAATATGATGCAAAAAAGAATGTTCTGAAAGAAATTAAAAAAGGAAGCGAGATAAAAATAAATGTTGATTCAGGTTATTCTGTCAAAAATAAAGGTAATGAATTAACAACTCAAGATGATCTTCCTGTTGAACAATACATTTGGAATGTATGGCAGATAGTCACAGGAAGATCAAAAGAAGAGGTCGTAGACGAAAATACTCTAAAAGCAATTAAAGATGCAATAGAGGATATGCAAAAAGAAGTTAATCTTCAAATACAAGAACTTGAGGAGGAATATGTAAATGAGGACGAGATTTACAAAACGGTAAAAATATCAGAAAATGAAATAGATGAAGATGATCTTGCTACCGTTTATAAACCAAAAGAAAAAACGCGAGAAGAACTTCAGAGAATGGTTCGTGCAGCATCATATCTCATACCTGAAAAAAGTAACATGTATTTAGATGATAGTATGCGATTAATTAGGTATTTTAAAGATTATGATCTTAGGATATTCGTAGAAAAAATTATGGAATATACGCATTCTGAGCCAATTTTATATAAAGATAGGTCAAAATCGAATAAGATGCGTAAATATATACTAGAAAAATTTAATGTACATTGGAAAGATCTCTCTTTGGAGAACAAGGTTGCTGTGATTTCTTTAGTATCTTTAAAAAAAGAACAATTTGATAATCTATACCAAATTTTTGAAGTAAATGCAGAAGATCCAGAAAATCTACTTCCTATTGATCTTGTAAACACTATGGGTAACAGAAATAGTCGGAATACGAGTAGTAAGAAGAAAAGAAAGAATTCTAAAACTGCAAAGCGTGTTGGAGATTCTTACACCGCTGGCAGAGTAGAAGAAGATATTCTTTTTTCACCACAAATGGAGGTAGATATTGTTGCTTCTGAAATGATATACGAAGGATACGAAAATAAAGATATTCTTATATTCCATAATAGGGCTCCGCGCGGTTATTGGGATCATGTTATAGAACTTTCAAAGAATTCCAAGTATAATGGAGATATCGAGTCAATCTATGAAGATTTAGAGGACGAATACAATTTCCACCCATTGGATGAAATGAAACCACCTAAATAAGGAGATATATATGTCTATTAATGAGTTAATACAAAAGAGAATAGATCAAAACAGAGAATTTCAAAAAAGTAAATTCTATCAATCAATTCCTCATAAACTAAGAGATTATGAGTTAGAGAACCTTCTTGAACTTGATAGTAGCTATAATAATCTTACAGCACAAGGAAAAAGAACACTTCAAAGATTTCTTGATGAACCAACTCCTTTTCTATTATTGCATGGTGCATCTGGATTAGGAAAAACTGTTATTGGAGCTTCAATATCACTTGAGATGTTAAAAAGAAAGCATGGACATAGCGCATTATATCTCTCGACTACTTCTCTTTTAAGTGAATTATCATATGGAAGTTTAGACGGAAAAAACAAACTTGATATAATTAAACAAGCTATCTCTCCAGATATCCTGTTTCTTGATGATGTAGGAGCAGGAACCTCAATGAGTACCCAAACAAGACGTGATGGTATATGGGAAATTATTGATCGAAGATGGTCAGCTGAACATAAAATTACTGTTATGACAACGAATCTTCCAATTTCTAAAGAAAGTTCTCAGGGAGCGCAAGTTTCTCTACCTGAATGGTTTGGTCCATCTGCATGGGATAGAATATCTGGGACAGGAACACTAACAGCAGTTCACTTCGTAGGTACTAGCTTAAGAGGAAATAATAGCAATAAAGAGAACAGAAATGATCGGAAAAGGTCAAAAAGAACATCCACTATTTCCAAGAATGAAAGAAAACGCTATGATAAAAAATCTCTTCAGGACATAGATACTTCTTCTACAATTCCTAAAGACATAGATGCTAAAGAAGAAAATAGAGATAGTTATAATGATTTTGAAGGATATGACGATTAACAAAAGAATTTGAATAAATTAATAAAATATTTGTTTGAAATAAACATTTTTCTGCAATTAATGATATTATTGATAATAGACGTTAAATAACTGCAACAATTACGTCTAGTAATAAGTACCCGGTTTATTTTGATTTTTCAAAATAAACCGGGTACTTATTACTAGACAAGTTAAAGTCAGTCCTAATTACATTAAATTATAATGAAAATCAGAAATAGCTATAATGAGTTATATAATTTGAACGATAATTTTGTTGCGTAATCTCCTACCTATAAGTACACGTGAGGTTCATGGGTAGTTCAAAGATGAGAATATTAAAGATGGCGTTCTGGATTATTTAGAATGAAGAGTCAAGAAACATTATCGTGATGGATAAAACATAATCCTTGCCCCTGAAGGGCAAGGTAGTTCACTTATCTTTTATTAATAGTTATTTTCTCTTTTTCTTTCTTCTAGATTCTGATTGTAATTGAGATTCTTTCTCTCGGAATTTTTCAATTGTAACAGTTTTTACTTGATCATCATCTCCGCATATGATTTTGAAAGTTTCGTTTCCGGTATTTTCTTCTTCCTCTCCCTTAGGGTTAAAATTATCTGCAACCATTTTTGCACCACGTATTGCAACAATAGTATCTTCCATTGTAGGAAGAAGTTTTCTTTCCCCAAAGTATAATGCTTCAACAATCCCTCTATCAGTTTCTAGTTCAAATGTTTGATACGCTCTTTGTTTCTGAGAAACCCTGTTTTTTAAATTAGTAAGCATCGCAGTAGCATTTACACCATCTATTTCTTCTTTAATTTCATCAACAGGTTTAAACTTCTCAATAAATTTTTGCGTTGATTTCATATTTCTAAATTCTTCAAATGGGTGTTTACCCATAATAAAGTTTACAGATTCTCTTTCCCACCGAGCTAGTTGTTCTATAGTGACCTCAACGACTTTTTCTCCATCAATAACCCTATTTACAGGTTGTGATAGATCAATATTTTCTTCTTCCATAATGTCACTAACAACATCTCCAAATAGACCATTATTAATTTTCTCCATGTTTTTACGAGAATTCCCAATAGACATTATTTCATCTATCTTTCCAATAATAGCACCTCTGTCTGCTTCTAGATTATCAAAACAACCAGCTTTAGTCATCATAATCATCATGTTTTTTGGAACCTTATTTCTTGCTATAAAATCTACGACAGACTCATACTTTCCATTATCTTCTCTTTCTTGAATGAATTCATTAGCCTTTGCATCCCCTACGCCGTCAATAATGTGCAAGGGGAGTGTTATCTCCATATCAGATGTAACTGTACGCATTTGAGATATGTTTACATCTGGATGATTGATTTTAACACCCATCTCTTTAATCCAAGCAACAGTATCTATAATTTTATCTTTACTTGTCATATTATAATCAATGGAAGCTCCGGAAAATTGTGCAGGATAATGTGTTTTAAGCCACGCTGTTCTATATGAAAGCATACCGTATGCAGCGCTGTGTGAGTTATGAGAAACTAGACCATTTGCTATAAAGTTAGATGGTCCATCATCTTCCATTTCAATATCATATGTCATTTCAGTATAAGGAATTCCTTCTTTAGACAATTTTGGAGGTATAATTTCAATAATCTCATCTCCATTAGAAAAATTATGTCGCATTAGAGCTTCATCTATTTTATCCTTATAATCTCTAGGAGTCATATATACAAAAGGTATGTCATTCCCATATTTATTATCTATAAACCATTGTTTACCACGATATAACCCATCTATCTCAAAATATATTCCATCGGCATAAAAATTTGAAATTCTTACGATACCATGTGCTGATACGAAATTTTTATGCATTTCAAATTGAATACCTCTGGAGATAAAATACTCTCCAGCCAATGCTTCAATAATAGAATCAGCTATTTTTCCATCGGAAAGTGGAATTTTAATACCAAGCCCACTTCTTACATGATAATTATCGGATTCGTGTGTTGCTTTCTCAGCAGTGTCTCCTCCGATAGATCTCCTTTCCCTATCTTTATCAGAAGTAAAGTGTTTCCCTCTTCCGTCAGAGTAGTCATTACTAATAAGCTCTTGTCCTATGCGTAATAGTCCATCTTTAATAGTTCCATACCCATCTATAGTAAGCATCCTATGGTCTTCTGTAATCATAATGGTTCTACCTTTTCGAGTTTTTATCGTATAAACAGGCTTACTACCACTTTTTACAACATCTTTGATTTTATGATATTTAATTTCACCATCCGGATACATTGAAAAAATCTTCTTTCCATGAAAATTACCTGATCTATATAGGTCTTCTACCTTAATAGATCCCTTATGTTCTAGAACAACATTGGTACTACCATGTAAACACTTATTAAAAGCGTACGAACCGAAGGGTTCGATAATATCCCAAATCTCTTGTCCAAGGTCAGGGTCATCTGGATAATGTTCGTTGACGGCTGGTATAAATTTTTGATGTTGTTCTTCCATTTTTTCAGGAATCTTCTTACCAACAGCTTTTCTTAACTCATCTGCTTCTGCTCCACTATAATGAGCAAATTCTTGTGCGATAGACATGATATTTTCTTGGTACACACAATTAGATACAACAATATTTCCATTAGCGATAAAGTTGTTTACACCAGGAACTGATATATCGTAAACTTTTTCTACCTTACCAGTGTTGATGCACGATTGAACCTTTTCCCATTGGATATTTTCAAGAAATACATTTTTTGAATTTCCTTCAATATCTTGATTGACTAAAGCTACCTTGTCTAATATTGTTATATCTTTTGCATGCTTCCATCCATTCTCTGTAAGGATTGGATGATCACCAGATGTTTTAATATCGCCTTTAGAAGTTTCTAAATGATATATTTCCTTTTTACCAGAACACCACCATGCTTCTATTTTTCCTGAAATAAGAGTTCCGTCTTTTCTTATTCCTATCGTATTCATTCCAGACAACACCTTTGTCTGAATACTATCGATTCTATGCATTGTTCCAGTATCTGCGTCATAGATCATAGTGTCTCCACTAACGCATAGACCATAGGTATCTCTTAGAACATCTTTAGCGTCATCATGGAAGTACTCTACTGATTTTACTCCATTTTTTCTGCGAGCATACTCTGTATGCGATTCCATACCCATAGGTCCAGGACGATATAATGCAATTGTTGCTGAAATATCTTCAAAGTTGTCTGGCTTCATATCCTTCATTAATGATTTAATCCCAGAAGAGTTATGAACCATAATATTATTTGCAATAAAATTATTAACGGGATCAAGCATCATGATGTCAAAGGTGTCATCATTTTTATCAAAAATTAAAGATTTTGTCATTCTCCAGGAAGTTCCTTCAGGAAGAAGAAAATCTGGATTCTCTATTTTATTATAAGATTCTTCTAATACTCTACTATATGGATAAAGATCTATTGTATAGCCTTTATTATCATAGATAGTTTCTCTTTGTACTTCTAGCGCATATTTATGTGCTGAGTCAGGATAAATATGTACAATATGCTTTGGGTCTTTCCTATTAACAAATTTTGGATAAAATGTTTTATTCCCAATGGTTAATGGTTCTGGCATAGCAATATTTTCGAAATCAGGATGTGACATTTCGAAAATATCATAAATGTCATCTCTTCCACGAACTGTTCCTGGAAGAACATGTCCAATATTTTTATCAATATAAAGAACTTTATCTTCACCTATATGAAGATCACCAATAGAAATCCATCCTCTTTGAGTAAAAACTTTATGGTCTTTAGTTGCTTTTAGCTCTTGATCTCCGTCTATAGATAGACGATAAATATCTTTTTTACCAGAATATACTATTTCCATACATCTATTTAAATAAACATAACCTTCTCCTAAAAATACAGATCTTAAGTATGAAGTACCAGTGGAGGAATTTCTTCGAATGTACATATCCTTAATAGTGGAACCATCGATTATAGTATCTCCAGAAAGACACCCCATCTGAAAAATACCTCCTGATTTCCCAGAGGAAAGCATTTTATATGTTTCTTTATCATCAAGAGGAAGATGAGATGAGTCAACTTTTTCATTCTTATCTTGCAAAATGTTTGACTCAGTATCTTCTGCAATATCAAGATTGATAAGACCAAGGATATCCATCTTGACACCACCAAGGTCTTCCGTATCATGTCCATCAAATTGGCAAACCGGAAGAGTTGCATTTTTTGCAAGCCTAATTGGGAAATGATCATCTACAGGAGTAGAAGTAATAACAATACCACACGCATGCACTCCATATGAAGCGATAGTACCCGCTAGCTTGTCCGTAGACACGATAATTTCTCTAATAGTATCCTTTTCTACACCTGTACTTTCTAGAAGCTCAGAAGGCACTATAGGGGATTCTGCTAGCTCTGTAACATTGGTTCCATACTGTTCGCAATATTCAAAGAAAGTCTTTGAGAAGGAATTCGTTTCGCTTGGTGATAATCCAAAAACTTTAGCAATGCGTCGCAGAGCATCTTTTTCTTTCATACTATTATAGTTTGACAGATGGGCGACATGACCTTCTCCGTACTCCTTTTCAAGGAGATATAAAGCCTTATCTCTCTTTGTTTTAGGAATATCAATATCAATATCTGGCATAGAGATACGGTCAGGATTAAGGAATCTTTCAAAGAATAGATCATGTCTAAATGGGTCAAGATTAGTAATTCCTAGACAGTATACAACGACACTTCCTGGAGCGGAATTATGAACTGTTCCACAGTGTGTCAGAAATGATGGATCACCTTCAATTGTTAAGTCATAAACATATTCTGGAGCATTTTCTTTTTCAACAAGTCGCACAATATGTTTTTCTTCAGAGTTGTCACGAATAGAAATGATTTCATCACCAGGTAAAAATTCGCATGCCTTTTTCCATACTCTATTACCAGACTCGTCTTCAGTAAAAACCTTATGTTTTTCAGTAAGTTTAAGAATGTTATTATCTGTTGTAGATAAAACAACTATTTCTTCTTCAGGAGATGTTTTATGTTTTTGATTTTCTAATACACGTGACCATACACCTTCTGAAGTAATGACATAATCATTTACTTTAATATCTTCTATTGGAACATATCCAGATTTTGTAAGAACCCTGGTATCAGCGTGTAGGCATCCTCGACCTGGACCAACATGAATTCCATTTTCTGCAAACATTTTTATCATGTTTTCAACAATCAAAAAGTATCCATTGAACCCCATATCATCTACAACACCTAACTCATAATCAATACGATCAATTACATAGTCTGGTATATTTCCTTCTTCATCTCCATATCTTTTGGGATCTCTCGCTCCTTCTAAAACGTGTTCTTTCAACGTTTCTGCTTCGGTCAGACCTTTTTTCGTAACAATAGATGGCATGATATATTCTTTATTATCACCGATTTTCATAGTAAAATCAGTTTTTTCTGCCAAATCAATAGTGTTATCAAGAGCATTTGGAAATTCATGATCTGGAAAAAGATTAGCCATTTCCTCATTAGAATGTAAGTGATAGTTATCAGAATCAAAGGCAAACCTACTTGGATTATCTTTAGTTGAAATTGTAGAGCAGCATAATAAGGTGTCATGATAATCATGGTCTGATTGTAATGTATAATGAGAATCTGCTGTTGGCAGTAATCCCAGCCCCATTTCTTTTGCTAATTGAACCTGATCTCCAAGAATACTTTCTTTTTCTTTACTACCTTTCTGTATTTCTACATAAACATGTTCTTTTCCGAATATATCTATGAGTGTCGAAAGTTCTTTTTTTGCCCCGTCATAATTTCCTCTTAATAATTGCTGATTGACAATCCCTCCAAGGCAAGCCGTGGTTACAGTAAGTCCATCATGATATTGTTCTAGTAAGTCATAGTCTAGTCTTGGCTTATAATAATACCCTTCCTCCCACGAAGGAGTCTGAAGTTTTACAAGATTTTGATACCCCTGATTATTGTAAGCTAAAAGAATCATGTGATAATATTTTCACCTAGACGATCTTCCTTATGGTAAAACCTGTCTTTTGTAAAATACGCTTCAATCCCAGGGGTAAACCCGATTCCAGCATCTTTTGTTTGTCTATACATTTCGGGAATAGCGGACATGTTCCCGTGGTCAGTAATAGAAACCGACCTCTGACCCATCTCTACTACACGATCAACAATATCATGTGGTTGAGACAGTCCATCTAGTGCTGAAAAATGCGAATGAACATGATGATTTACGAACTCTTTTGCCATTTTTAACCTTCCGCTATATTAAAATAACCATAATGACTATTATTTTTGTAACAATTTATTATATATGATAACAGAGATTATGACAAACAAGCAGCTTATAAGCTATTCTGGATCGATTAATTTTCCTGCAAACACACCTTTATTAATTTCATGACTATCTAACCATTCTTGACAATTTTGGATAACCGGACATTCCTGACACGATTGGAGTATTTTTTCATAATCACGAGGATCTATATTCTTACAATTTGCATTATTCATCCATGAAGGATTAATTCTCAAAGACTCAAATAAAAGAGATCTATATTCATTACTTGATGTTCTATCAATAGGTCTTGACATAAATATTACCTAACTTATATTATATATTATTATTGTTTTTAAAACATTGTATAACATGATATAATCATTACGTTAGAATATAATTTTAAAACTATACAGGAAAAATATGCAAGAAAAATTATCATTTTATAATACCTCCTACATGGGGGCAGGCTTATTAGAAACTACAGAAGATTTACGATCAGATATAGATACAGATGATATTAACGGAACTAAAGTAGTTAGTGTTTTAGATATTCATAAAATATATCCACATGAAAAATCTCGACTTATACCACAATGGTGGTCAGATCTTGTTGAACAAGCTAATGAAGTGAATGACAAAAAAGATGCATCAACAGTGATCATGTGGCTCCCTGATAATACATATTTAATAGCAGGAAAATATTCAGAATCATTTTACCAATGGCTATATTCATTAGAAAATGATGGTATATTTTTCGATAGATTTATTGGCGGGATAATAATAGATAATCCACAGTGGACTGAAGATACAAATAAAAAACTTTCTTCAAGCCATGTTATTGTAACACAGCGTGCTTCCTCTTATATCTCTCCTCTAACAAAAAGATCACAAGATCTTGCTGAATTTGCTGAAAAAGCTGATAAAGAAGGATTCAAAGAACCAAGCAATAAATTATTCCCGACAGATAGGAAGTTATTAGGACACCAGATTCCTGTTGTTAAATCTCTTGCAAAAAGGGGTGGCGGTATTCTTGCAGATGATGTTGGATCTGGAAAAAGTTCTATGTTCATAAGTGCTTATTTTTGCTTAGTTCAATACCTTGTTAATGAGCAAGGATATGACTTTTTAGATTGCTTCCCTATCGTTGTTGTGACAAAGAAATCTCTTATTGATAATACTGTAGATGAGTTTAATAAATGGTATCATGGGATGTCAGTACATGCAATTAGAGGTAAAGCCACAGCCCAAGTTCCGGAAGGAACTCAAGCAATTGTAATATCTCTAGATTCTCTTAAAAACTATCTTGACGTTGTTCTTGATCAAGATCCTAAAGGTGTCATTTTTGATGAATCTCATATGGTTAAATCTATTGATGCAAAAAGAACCCAGGCTGCGTTAAAACTTGCAAATTACATTAAGGAAAATAATGAATTTCCATTTGTTACAGCTGTATCTGCAACCCCTATGCCTAATAGACCTGCCGAATTATGGTCTCAGCTTGTAATTACAGGAATGGATGTTCCGATTGTAGAACATATGGAAAAAAGACAAAGGTTTAAGCCCAGGGTGCAATTGAAAACAAGAGCGGATTGGACTGTTCCCATTAATGATAATCTTAAATTTGACTTAAGATATTGCAAAGGAAAACCAGGAAGATTTGGATGGGATAATAAAGGTTCATCAAATGAAACAGAATTAGCAGATCTTCTTTATGAAAATGGTTTGATTCGTCGTAAAAAGTTTGAATTTATTACTCCACTCCCACCTCTGCATCAGGATTTTATCCATTGTAAATTATCTCAAGATGATATGACGGAATATAAAATAGCAGAAGAACAATTCAAAGACCATCTTATAACAATGCTTCGGAAAAAATCTAGGAAGGAAAAATGGACAAAAAGAGAGCTTGCAGAAGCTATAAATGAGAAACTTTCTAAAGCAGAAACATCTGAAGCAATCATGAAAATGACATCCCTACGACAAATGGTGGGAGAAATGAAAATTCCTGCAATTGTTGATTGGATAAAAATGTTTTTCAATAAAGATCCCAGAATAGTAGGTAAAAAAGGAAAAGAAAGAAAGAAACTTATTGTTTTTGCCCATCATAAATCTGTTCAAAAAATGCTTATAGAACATCCTGAATTACAAGAATATGGACTATTGTCAATCACAGCAGGAACTAAAAATGTTGGTGAAATAGTAGAACAGTTCCAAGATTGGAATTCTGGAAAAAATCTTATTATCTGTTATTCTGGAGCATCAGATGGATTAACCCTTACCGCAGCACATGATGTTCTTATTACAGAACTACCTTTTTCCTCATATAATATTACACAAATGGCGGGTAGATGCTGGTCGAGGATTTCGGAAAATTATCCTCCCCATGAAGCCTTTATACACTATGCAGTATCTGGGTTAAGCATCGATAATTACTTGTCAGATATGATTAAATCAAAAGCATGGCTATCGCATACTATTATTGATGGAGAAGAAGCAATAGAATCTATAAATGATGCTGAATCAGGAGAAGTAAAGGAAGATGACGATGTAACAGCAGTTCTATCATCCTTCTTTATCGATAATGATTAGCGATTTTGAACCTGTTTATTAACAGTATAGAAATCTTGAAGTTCTTTTCTGATATTATTAGGAACGAACTTTGGAATTACATTTTCTTTTCGTATTTCTCCAGATCTATGTCCAAGCTGCATAATATTTACAGCGTAAGGCATGACTGGACGGCGTGTAGACTCTTGCTGGGAGGTTGATAACCAAAGCCAAAAAGCAATATATAGTTTATTTCGGAAACCTCCTTCTGCAAATATTTCTTTTTCAAATTTTTCAGCTAATTCTTTTTCTTGTTCTGCCCTCATTATCTTTCCAACATTTCTGTGTAATCTATCTCCAGCTATTTTAATAATATCATTATATTCTGTCATAAAACTAATATCATTATTATTTACCATAGCAAGGGATTCATCAGTAGAAACATCTGCATTCATAGTATCAAGAGCAACTTGAGCATGTTTTTCCCATCTTGGACCTACGAAAGCCCTTACCATCTGGCTCATATAATGCCGTTGAACATCATATGATGCCCCTGCAAAAGAATCAGAAATAATCCTTCTTGATTTAGCTAGTTCTTCAACCATCCTCGCACTAAAGTGCATCCTATCATAAGGACATAGACTATCTACCCTCCACATATCTTCTTCTACTCCATCATGGTTAAAAGGATCATCGCGAAATGCAATATCTGGATCTTGTTCAATCAATAAACGAATAAACCTAATATCATCATCTGACGGCTGCTTATCCCTGTTTCCAAATCCAGTAGCCCATTTATCAAGAAAAACGTCTCTTTCAACAAACCAAGGTATATGCGCCCCACGATTAATAACAGATTGCTCAAGATCTTGCACAGCATCAACAGTTCCAGGAGGGTTAGCAGCCATAACAAATGTGACATATGGAGATATATCCATATCTCCATACTTACCGTGTGTAAGAAGTCCTAACAGTGCTTGCTGTTGAGAAGGAGTACAAGTAGTCATCTCATCTAGGAACATTACTGTTAATTGATCTTTATCATTAAAGGCTTCCCATACAGAAAACGCTGGTTCTGGGATAGCCCTATTCATAACTTTATTTCCAGTACGAGGATCTTTGTCTATTGTTAAAAGACCGTGTATACTTGTAGGATCAGTAGTAGAAGGTTGAATAGTAATTACATTGTATGGATTTCCATTTTCATCAGTTTCATTAGCAAAAGATTCAACAGTCCTGGTTTTACCAGCACCAACTGGTCCCCATAGTGTTACCGGTGTTTTTGCTGCTACGAAGACTCTCAGTAAATCTTCATAAATATCCATTGTTCTACCATCAAGAAGCTCATCAATGGTTTCTACTTGTAATCCATGTAGTTTTCCTGGGGCAGCAATTGGTTTAAAACTTGTTTTCGGAATAAGTTGATCCCCAGTTTTTAAACGTTCTTTCTGACTTTTTATGTCTTGACCAGAAGAAAGATTAACAGCGCCATTAATGCTAGAGATAATATCAAAAAACTCTTCTTCTTTTTGATTTTCATCACGAGAATCTTGGTCTAGTGTCAACTTATGTTCATCAGACAATTTCTATACCTCATGCTTTTCTACATTTTATGATAATAATTTTTATATGATTGTACTATTATATAATAATTATTGTTTATCATGCACGTTAGTGTTTTCAATTAACTACTGGTTATGTGTATAATGATTTTATAATACTTGCAATTTCTTAGATATTAGGAGGAATATTTTTCATGGCATTAAACTTATTAGAATCTACTGAAAAATCAGTATTATCAGCTTGTCTTAATAACTTAGATAAAGGATGGCATGGACATATATCTAGAGTAGGGGGAAATTCTCCAGAAACTCTTTTCGGAGATCCCAAAAATAAGGCTACTTTTAAAATAATTAATGATATTTTAATCAAGGGTAACATACCATCAATACCTATAATTGCAGATGAATTAGATAGAAAATACGATGCTTTATTTGATAGTGATCCAGAGGATTTTCTTTACGATATATCATTATCAATAGGAATGCAGAATTTAGACCACCTAGATTCCGCACTCGAAGAATTAAAGAAAGCAAGAGAAAATAGAAGATTATTAAAATCTATCCAGCTTGTGTCAGAAGACATGCAAGATACTGATGTAGATGTTGAACCAGAAGATGTTATTGAAAGACTAAATGAGATCATCAAAGAAACAGAAGTTTCTGTATCTGTAGAAAAGTTTCAAGATATTGCAAAACAAGTTTTTGAATCAACAACACCAATGTGGTCACAAAGCACTGGAATCTCAAAACTTGATAAAGTGCTCGGAGGGAATGGTTTTGAAGCAGGAACCCTTAATGTTGTTGCAGCTAGACCAAAAGTAGGTAAAACTATATTTTTCAATGATATGATCATTAGAATTATACAAGATGGAAATATACCTATTGTTATGAATCTCGAAACTCAAAAAGTAGAATTTATTGCAAAAACAATTTCTAGAGCAATTGTTGATGACACTATCCCTCTAGAAGTAGAAGATGGAAAATCTAACATGGGGATCTCATGGGGGAAAATCAAGGCTTATCTTAGTGGTCAAGAAGTTTTACTTACTAGAAAAGAACAAGATGCAATTGAACGAGGAAAAGAATGGGCTCTAGAACAAGATTGGAGAGTAGCGTTTGATTCATACATGTCCATGCAAGATATCGAATCCCTTATTGCACAAGAAAAAGCTAATCGCCCGGAAGATACAAAGATTATACTTCTGGTAGATTACGTACAGATTCAGGTACAAGATAAACTTCATAGTCGTGAAGAAATTGAAGCATTAACAAGGTTCTATAAAAGATTAGCTATTCACTATAATATTCCTGTTATCCTTCTTTCTCAGATTGGCAGACAAGGAGAAGATGGGAAACCTAGTGCCCACCAAACAAAAGGGTCAGGATCTATCGAGCAAGATGCAGACGTTGTTCTTGTTTTAGATAGACCATATTCCAGAGATGAAAATAATCCTGTTGATTGTATTATGCAGATAAATGGTACTGTTTCTAGGCTTGCTCCAGGAGATGAGTTTAATATTTTCGTTGATAGTGGAACACAACTTCTTCATGAAATAACAGCAGAGCAAGAAGCTGCATTATTAGGGTCAGCAGAAGGATTTGATGATTACATGAGTGATGATGGAAAAGACTTCTTCTAGTTAAAACTATCATCATATATTCTTAAATTGTAGTATGATATACATATAATTATATCATACTACAATTATTTTATTTAAAATTAAAGGAGTTTTTGAATGGGTTATTACGGAAAACGCGGATCAAACCCTTCTACAAATATATTCCACTCGTGGTCGCCAGTAAATATCATAGCTTTCTGGTTTATTACACTAGCGATTATATCTTCTATATTTTTTCTTAATATTCCAATAGGGGTTGCCTTTTTTCTGCTAGTGTTTATCCTCCCTCTAATATGGAAAGACCCTGACGATATAGATGGGGTTAGAGGTGGAATGATCTATGGAACCACTCCATGGAAAATTGCTAGCTTTATGTCTACCATGAAAGGACCAAATAGGTCACACATATTTGAACTAGATGATTTATTTGGAGTTGGTCCTCCAGAAAATGATAAGTATACTGGACTTCAAGAACATTTCTTTAGTCCACCTACTAGGTTAGCAGCATACTGGTCAATGCTTTTTGCCCTATCATTTTCTTTTTGCGAATGGTTAATACAACCAATTGTTATTCCTATTTGGGGAGACTCAACACTTCCCACTGTGCTAGCACAAATCATATCTTTTATTGGATTCTACGGGTCTATACAGGCTTTAAATACTGCGAGAAGATATCAACTTGCAACTGCTAAACCAGGAGTTCAAGTTGTCCCAGCAGTTATGCTAAGTCATCTTCCAAAAGACGGCAGTATCAAAAAGTCTCTTTGGAAATTCATTATTAGTGGTGCCATAGCAACATCCGTCATTGTCTTTATAGCATGGATGGTATCTATATCTATGGAAAACCTTGATATGCATTGGGGATGGGTGATATTTGCAGCGTTTTGCTTTGGACTAGCAGTTGCTTCATTTGTTGCTTTCCAATTCCTTTCCGAACAATACAGAAGAGAGTTTAATTTTCAAGTAGAACGCCGAGAATTCTGGATGAATGAATGGTCATTCATGAAAGACAAGACACCATTTTTTGAAATGCAAACAAAAGTTCCCGGAGAAATTGGACAGCCCGGTGGTCCTGCTACAGAAGAAGAAGCTGACCCAGATGATGTTCACGTTTGGGCTGCAACCTTTTCTTATCCAGCAAACAGTGGTTTTGGAGATTACGTTTTACACGGAGATAAGATTCAAGTCCCAGAAGCCGAAATGCTTGCTATAGCACCTATTCTTAAAACAGATAGTGACGGACAGCCAATTCCAGGAGCTCCATCAAACCTTGGGTTTAGAGTATGGTGGAGTGATATTTATATTGGACTACCAGAACTACTAGCAAACCCAGACATTACTAATGAAATGAAAGAAATTGCTATTAGAACAAATATTATTGATAAACTTTCTCAAATCAGCGGTATAGGAATGTGTCTTGTCCACTCTCACTCAATGATGACAGCTCCTGATTCCAAAGTACATATTATGCGCCTTTCTATTATCCCTCCAACAGGAAAAACTGAAGCAGACTTTGTTAAGCATCATCCTAGAATAATGCAAGCGCTTGGTGTTAAATGGCTACGTATGAAGAAAAATGTTGATGCAAACGGTCGTTCTGTTATTGAGCTATTTATTGGTGATGGAAACCCAGATGATGAGGGTATTACATTCCCTAAAGGTCTTGCAGCTACCAAATATAAAGACAAACTTCTTAACGTTCACTATGAGCATATTTTTGCAGTTAATAATTCTTCATCTCCATCAGGATCTCCTTCAATTATGATGTCAAGAACAGTGAATGAAGACTCAACAGAGATTGTCTTTGACCTTCCTCAGGGTGTTTCATATGCAACTATTCTTAAGAACGCAGAAGGAATTAAAACTGACTCTGGAAACGCATACATTGAACTACATGAGGGTATCCCCTCAAGGAAGTCCTTCGGACATAGAGAAGAAAGAAAAATTCAAAGATATCTTTCAAACCAAGGATCTACTGCGCAATTTACAGCAGTCGTGTCACAACAACATCCTCTTGAAAAAGTATTCTTATTCTCTAAGTATAAGGATAGACTCATTAGCGGACGTGAGCGAGGAGTAGCAAAAACAGCGTGGGGAGCTGGAGTGAAATCTAATGGTGAAATTGCAATGCATGACTTCTCCAAAGGAGATCCACACCTCGTTTTGGCAGGATCATCAGGATCTGGTAAGTCAGTTCTTATTTACGCAATGATTCTACAATTAGCAGCTAATAACTACCCTGAAGATGTACAAATTTGGATTATTGATCCTAAGATTGGTTACTCAAACATGCAGTACGTAGATAGTGTTGTTCGATATGTTGATCAGTGGACTCCTCGTGATGGACAATTTTTCGTATCTGTTCGAGATCTTTATAAAGCTGCGGTTGACG